>Ga0308160_10000726_pt1 | contig 56059 bp, 70 predicted proteins | sample PhyFR1_FD_201036 | JGI IMG/M metagenome (GOLD analysis project Ga0308160, IMG submission 201036) | Phyllosphere microbial communities from UC Gill Tract Community Farm, Albany, California, United States - DLSLF.R1 | ecosystem: Host-associated > Plants > Phyllosphere > Unclassified | place: USA...
GTTCCATACTTCATACCGAGGATATCTCCAACTTCGTCACATGCGCGTAAGAGTAGATCGATATCGTTCTTGGTATGCGAGGAAGATAGGCAGAATCGGACTCGGGAACTGATTAATGGTGTTGCCCTGTTTGTCAGTTTTTGATCATTGATTTACTAGAAATAACTTACGGGTATGCAACAACAACGACGACGATAGGAGTTTTATCGTGCCCAACTCGATCCAACATCATTTGCGAGAAGAAGTGCATTCTCGCAGGCGAAAAGATGAGGAGGGGAATAATGGGTGAATCTCGATGACCGTACATCATGAAGCCAAGTTTCCTTAATCCAGAAGCGAGGTATCGAGAGTTGAACGCCAATCTACGTAGTCGCTCACGACCATCGGTACCATTCATCAAGTTCGTTGGCAGCGTTAACCATGTGGGTAGACTTGATGCTGGTGCTGGACCATAGACGTTGGGTCGAGACATGATGGACATCTTGTCGGAATCTTCATTGGGAGTAGCGAGGGGAGGGGCAATACCCATAATGGATCCCATGGAAGCGAGAATCTGGGCGAGGACAGGTGGACTGACTGAATCAGAGTAGGTGCAAGCGTGTGAACGGAGTCGGATTCGGTCGACAATTTCTTTTGTACCGGCAACGTAACCTCCAGCAGCACCGAAGGATTTGGTAAAAGTACCCATCAAGACATCGATTTCGCGAGGGTCGACACCGAAGTAATCGCAAACACCTCGGCCATTTGGACCGATAGCACCAACAGAATGAGCTTCGTCACAGTAAAGGTAGAACTGCTGTTAGTAACGCCAAGAGCACAAATGTTTTGAACTCACCTTATAACGTCTCTTGAGCTCGAGGACCTGGGGGATGTTGCAAAGACTGCCTTCCATGGAGTACAATCCCTCGACAATGACCAAGATTTTCTTCCAGGGTCGGTGAGTTCGAGGTTGTCCCTGCGAAATGACCTCTCGTAAAAGAGTCTCCAAGGCGTTCATATCATTATGCTTGAACCATCGGATACTAGCTCCACTCAGTCGAGCACCGAATCGGATCGAGGCATGGTTGAATTCGTCAGAAATGATCAAGCATCCTTTGTTGACCAAAGCGGGAATAGTAGTCGAGTTGGTGGCGAAACCCATTGAACCGACCATGGCAGATTCAGTTCCGAGGAATCGAGCAACGAGTTTCTCAGTCTGGACATGTAAGTCGGTGGTGGAAGCGTCGTGTCGTGCTCCAGCACTGGAAACACCGTATCGTCGGATAGAAGCTTCAGCGGCATCTGCAGTACCACCAGTAGAAGAGGCGAACCCGAGGTAGTTGTACGAAGAAACATTCAATGCTCGGGTCTGGGTACCGGTCAATTGGAAGGTATCGTTGTTGTCGTTGGACTTCCTATCGAGGCATACGATAGTTCGGCCAGCAACTCCAGTGACGGGTCGAGAGAAACAGGTATCCATTCGCTTCTTGAGTCGACGTGTGTAGAACGAGTCGAAGTCAGAGTTGAGCGCAGCGTAGCCCTACACATCAGCTCGGACCTTTGGATAGCGAATTTGAGCTCACGTTGGAAGGAACGAGATGTGCGAAAGCAGAAGGATAGAACTTTTTGTCTAGGAAATCACGAATGTGACCAACGACAATCAAGATAAGGTAACTGCCGGTCAGCTAAGATTGTTTCTTCGCGATCAGCCTAGCTTACCTGATGTATGTGGTGACCAAGACAAAGTACGCTGGGTTTGCCTCTCCTTCTGGATGGATAGGTTCATCAGGATTCCACTATCGCGTCAGTTTGGCCTCACAAGTGATAGAGAGCAACCTACCTGACTGGTCCACCTCCAATTGGGATTGTTGCAGTGTCCATACTCGGAATGCTTGATAGTCTGCTTGGTTGAAACAAACGGAGTCTCGAGATAATTCTTGTATGCCTCTGCCAATTCCTCGCTGCTCGCCTCCCTCGATGCACCCCTCACTGAACTCGCATAACTCGATACAGTCGAGTAATCTGAAAACTCATCTTCAGGAGTCAAAGGTCCCTCGCTGCTGGAAGCAGTAACGTTCGAGATTGCATGTGTAGGTCGAGGTCGGGAGAGGACATTGAGTAGAGAAGATCGCGCAGATTTAGGTTCGGTCGATAAATGAGATACGGATGCGGGTGAAGAATGAATCGAGATGGAAGGGAAGGATGGTCGAGATGTGGATAAGGTCTGTGGGGTCGAATGACCTGATGAAGGTGATCGTCGAGGTGTCTTTGGCATTTTTGATGATATGTGTGATGTATTGTAATAGCAATAGAGGTCCGTGTGTTTATGCTATTACAAATAAGGTCGCGATCGATTTCCAGCTTTCAATCGCCGCTTATTCCTTGACTTTTGAGTGTATATACACAAAGATCGGTATTCAAAGTGTAGTCGAGGTATGATTCCGTGTATGATGATTGATACAAATGAGTAAAGGATTGAACTACGAAGGTAGTAGTAGTGTGCAATAAACTGTGAGAGATGTAGTCTATCTAGTGTGTTGTCTCAAAACAGGACAAAGCGAATACACCGTGTTTAGAAAGGGGCGAATTACTTGAAGTAGTAATTATCTATATCTTTTGGGGTCTTTGAGTTATTAGTCATTCTGCTCACTCAGCCAACACACGTCACCGCGTCGGGGTAAGATGAAAGGAGATCGTCTGCTTTTCCACCTGTCGACTTCCTCACCCGTCCTCGGTCATGGCAGACGTGGGCATGTATGCATCATCCCCCTACTTCAGCCACCTCATCAGAACTACGATCTGCTTCCTTATCATGCTATGCCCGAGTAGCCCAGGCTATGAAAAGAAAACCTTCATTTTTTCATCGAAACGCGTTCCGGTCGTGTGCAGACGCGGCCGGTTCCTGAACACTACTTCGGGCACTTGAAAATCATCTAGTCTGGAATTGCAATTCTAGCCTCTTAGTCAAGTTGGAGTTTAGCGAAACCCTGTCTAAAGCCGTTAGACCGATGTTTAGTTATATGCAACAACATTTCTATGAATTCTATATGACTCCTCATGCCTCCTCCTCATCGAGATCGACATGGGGTACTAGTTTACTATCCTTCCATCCTTCCCAGCCCAGGATACCTATTGCTGCGCAGACCATGACTGCTCCTCCTAGTGTTAAGGCTGTTATTGCTGTTCCTGCTGCTCCGGGGATAAAGAATGAGCAGAAGAGAGTTAGGGGGATGGTGAGAGATAGACCTATTGTAGCGACTGATTATGAGCTTGAGCACAGGGAGAGAGAGAGAGTACTATAGCTTACCAGCTGGCGTTGTCTTGAGCATCGCTACTGATCAGCCAATTTCGGATGCGAGGATGAGTAAGCTTACCAATCATATAGATGTAGTCACTCGAGACACAGATCGCCATGTTGACGACACAATGTACCCAGATAGCTTTCGACTTTGGCAGCTCAAAAGGCTCGATCCCGGTGTAGTGCAGTATAGGGAACAACGGGGCGAGCAGAACGACGTTCGAGAACCCAGCGAACCTACACATCAGCTTGCAATCATGGGTTATCACGAGTTAGCTCACCCCAAGAGCATCTGCATATCTGCCCGATCCTCTGATCCAAGTTTGACCTTCATCAGTACAACGTATACTGCAAAACAGCATGCCGAGGTGAGAGCTAACATATCCCCCAGTATGGGATGAGGGGGTATATCGGAGGTATCTGTACTTGAGATCGACGAGTCGGATTGTGTTACCAAGATGACACCGAAGAAGCTATCGTCAGCTAAGTACGGGCAAATTGACATACCTGACGACGCTAGCGATGATCTTTGTCCGTGTGAGAGTTTCGACTCTACAGATCCTGCCTAGAGCCAAAGTGAAGAAGCCTGCCGATCAGCCTACGTTTAATGGTTATAAGCAGAGGGGGCATACCGCTGGTAGTAGCGATAATAGTCATGCTAGCCACACTAGTCAATCCCAACGCAGTGTTATTGAGCCAATTCCCAATAAACCATACAATCCCCCACCAAACCGCTACGCCCGCCGTCTCTCTTACGCCCAATTTGTCCTCTGGATCAGGGACGAATGTGGGGTCTGTGAGGATGTTTGAATCTGCGCGTGATATTGCACGTCGGGAGGTAGCGGCAGATGGGGAACGTCTCATGCCCAAGCCAGATAGCGAGGCGCGCCGTGTTCGTGGTCTCTCTTCTTGAGCTAATGGTTCGTATGGACTACGCGTCAGCGGTTCCCTCTCGCAATTAGCACGGGAGTAGCTCACACATTGAGCTGTCCTTTCCTATACCGCCAATATGTCGGAAGTAGGTACAAAGCATAAGGTGCCGTGTTCAGATAAGTGAAGCTGACATTAGCAACTCCCGATTGACTCATCTCCGCCGAACTCACAGAAAAGGTTTATTCCACCCATCATCCCCAGTCTCCATACCAGCTACTATAAAGTTCGAAGCTGTCCACATCTACTCATCAGCACGTTCTCTATTCTCCTTGGAGGTGACTGACCACTACGACGGTAAGCAGCAGGATTAATCCCGTAAGATATCGATCGTTCATCTTTTCCTGATCCATCTTTGGCTTATCTGGCGATTTGCCTAATAAGTTCTGTCGCTCGTCCATCCGATTCTGGCCTCGATAATGGTGATAGACCTCTTACGTGTAGCGATACGAGTACTAGTGTCGATGGTACGTTATCTTGCGCTAGAATTGTTTTACGGAGAGCTCCGAAGACGTGATTTTGGGGTCTCCACACGGCGCATCTATTGTCTAGTGTACCAAATGTTAGGTGTCAAGTGTGCATTGCACATGTCCCGCTAGCTTTGAATAAAGGGCAGGAGCCCACATAACTCAAGATGGGAATCAATGGTTTGATGGCTTGGACCAAAGCTACTCAGTGAATCCCACTTTGTCGGGTTTGGTAGCTGGCTGACGGTAGTCCGTCAGTATTCAAGAGTTATCCAAAGAGATGGAATGCACCCGAGATCAGGGGCAAGCGGATAGCTATGTACGCATATCACTGAGTATATAAGTCGACAAGCTCATAGTAGTGATGGAACGTTATTGACAAATCGATTCCATTTCGCAATACAAGATGGACCGCTGAAAGGGAAAGGTGGATTGGTGGGTTGGTTCAAGTATGTCCCTCCCTAACTCTTCGAGGTAGAACTGATGGTCAGTTTGATTGGAATGATGAGGAGAAACAACATCAAGCCAGTGGTAGTATTTGATGAACGAGGACCGAGGGAGTGGAAAGCTCCAGCCGTACGTCCCTATCGTTACACCCCGCTCATATCAGGCAGCATATAGACTCGCTAAACGAGCTCTAAACCTCTCGAGACGGAGCCACGAAGATGAAAGAGCCGAACGACTTTCTCAATGGCAAGAAGCGTTTCTTGAACTCGAGAATCTAGCGGAAGATGAACAGATGACTGTTCGTGCTTTCTTCGACAAGTCCACTACATCCTCCAGTCGATCTCAAATTGCCGAGAAACGAGTAGAAATGCAGGAGAAACTCGAGACTACCACATCACTTGATGTCGCCGATATCGACGCTTCATTGGATAGGATCACTACGGCCATCGATACCTTGTCGAACCTTCAGTCCGAATATCTAGCAAAAAGCTCGAGTGGTGTATCGAGGATGGATCCCAAACGTATAGGCTTGTCTGACGCATTGAAGCATGTTACAGAGCTGGAAAGATTATACGAAGGAGTCAGAGACCCCGCGCCGAGGGATATCTGGCGGTCACCGCCGGAAGAGGAGGAAACTTCGGTTCTGGATGAGGCATTGGAACAGGTAGTCCCAGAAGAAGCATTTAGGGAATCGAAAGCTCAAAAAGAGCTCACAGAGGAGGAAGGAAAGATCATCAGTCAATTCCTGGGAACAAGTCCAGCCGAACAGACAAAAGGGGAGATGGAAGAGATCTTCACTCCAGATCAACGACCCGCCATGGTCAGACTTGAAGATTTGATAGAAGCCACACCGGACGTAAGGGCTATGTATCAACGAGCACTCAATATGCCTTCTCCCTCGGATCATGATGCTTGTCGGGAGTTGGTTATGAAGATGGGTGTACCTGTGCTTGAAGCGAGTATACCGTATGAGGCCGAGGGATTGGCTGCTAGTCTTGCTAATGCCGGGCTGGTGGAATTTGTTGGTACGGAGGACTCTGATGTTCTGGCTTATGGGGTGTGTACCGGAATGAGAGTATCTTGGCGGTAGTTGACGATAGGCACCCCTACTCCGAAACGTGTCGAGCTCGGTACAACCCCTTGTCCTAGTCTCTGGCTCCGAACTACGGACCATGACAACCCTCGACTCCAAATCATTCCTCGACTTCTGTATCCTAATGGGAACAGATGCGTCTCCTAGAATACCAGGTATAGGCCCCGCACGAGCATACAAAGCAATATTGCAATACGGTTCAATCGAGTCCATAATCGCTCAAGATAAATATCGCGACAGGATAGACGACATAGATGCGTTCATGATCATGGTCAACAATGCTAGGGAGGTATTTGGGAAAGCACCACCTATCCCAGAAGGAATCAGTCTGGAGCAGGGGGGATATAATGCGGAAGAAGTTGAGGGGTGGTTGAGAGATACTCATGGAGTTATGTTTATGAGTCAGGAGCAGGTCAATGAGGGGGTTGAATTGGAGAAGCAACAGGAATGGGAAATTGAGAGTACGGAAGGTTCGGTGAAAGTGGAAGAATGGGATGAGGAATGGGATCGGGCGGTTGTGGGTGGATCTGGATCGACAGATTCTGAGGTAACGACACCGAAATAGGCCAATCGACAGTCGATCCTGAGCATGGATGGAAGCTACTACACTCCCGGTTAGAACATCCAACGGCAGATCATAATTTTCTCGACCATCTCCCACGACATCGCGTCGATCTAAATCACGAACGACGACAATTCATGACGATCATTCACCGCCACTTGTAACTTTGTATACGTATATATAACATTTTCAGTAGAGCACACATGTACGCTAGAACACGGGAGACTACGGATGCATCTGTTGTCCTAGTTTACGCCACAGGAATCTTTGATGGTTGCTGTTGCTGGAACCAGGGCAGGAACAGAGGGCCAAAAAGGGGCACAATTGGAATATTAAAGTAAAACTGCCACTTTTAGGAAATAGTTCCGCCGCCTCAATGCTAACGCCGGGAAGGGAGGGGTGGCACAAGCGTAAGCTGTTAACCTGTAGACATCTGTCCCTGGCTACAGCTTTAGCATTAGGAGATTCAGACTGGCTTCTTTGCACCTACTCTATACTCTCTCTATCTATACACTAGTCTACTCTTTATCTACACAATCCCTACTCGCCATCCCCCTTCTTCCTTACACTACGAGTCCATAAAGGCTCTGTCAAAACCCAGACCTATCACCTCGGATTAGAACCATCGATCCGCACGTCCACATCCGCAATCTCGCATCAAATCAGACACGACTTTTCACTGTAGCATTCGGTGTAAAAGCTTTCTCACCTGCTCTATTTGATACCAATCCTCAACGAACGTGAGTCACGTCTAGTCAGCAAACAGGACCAATTGCTGACGTGTTCCGTTCAATCGCAACCCATTCACCTTCCCACAACTATATTCGCTTCTTTTCACCACATCAATTTCTTATCGCACAAACATCCATCTGTATTCGGATATCATCAACAGCCTTACCCACCTAGAACACTTTCACAATGGCAGACTTTGTCAAACTATCTATTTTCGGAACCGTATTCGAGGTCACGACGCGATATGTCGACCTTCAACCCGTTGGAATGGGAGCCTTTGGTCTCGTCTGGTGAGTCTTGGTCCAGGTGTCCCGCAGGGACATTACACTCTAGCTGTTATGAGTAGGAGGCAGAGGCTGATGGTAGTTCCGCAAAGGATCAACTATCTGGCACTTCGGTTGCCATCAAGAAAATCATGAAACCCTTTTCGACCCCCGTGTTGAGTAAGAGGACATATAGGGAGTTGAAGCTGCTCAAGCATTTGCGGCATGAAAACGTTGGTCTGCTGTCACCCCCAATTGTCGCTCAAACTAACGAATAGATTATTTCGCTCAGCGATATTTTCATTTCTCCCCTCGAGGACATGTAAGCATTACGAGCTATCATTGCGGAATTTTGCTGATAGGTAGCTACTTCGTCACCGAACTCCTCGGTACCGATCTTCACCGACTCCTTACTTCTCGTCCGCTCGAAAAGCAATTTATCCAATACTTCCTCTACCAAATCCTCCGAGGTCTAAAATACGTTCACTCGGCCGGTGTCGTTCACCGAGATTTGAAGCCTTCTAACATCCTCGTCAACGAGAACTGTGATTTGAAGGTATGTTACATGTGTGCAGTGCAGGATCAGGGCTGATGATAGATTTGTGATTTCGGATTGGCACGAATCCAGGACCCCCAGATGACTGGATACGTTTCCACGAGATACTACCGAGCGCCAGAGATCATGTTGACGTGGCAAAAGTATGATGTCGCTGTTGATATCTGGAGTACGGGATGTATCTTTGCAGAGATGCTAGAGGGGAAGCCATTGTTCCCAGGAAAGGATCGTGAGTTATCACAGCCCCATCGAGGATCAAAACTGATCTCGCAGACGTTAACCAGTTCTCCATCATCACCGAGCTACTTGGTACACCCCCTGCCGATGTCATCCAGACCATCGCATCCGAGAACGTGCGTATTTCCACGAGAGACAACAAGGACTGTGCTAATAGAAAGACCCTCCGATTCGTCCAGTCTCTGCCAAAGAGGGAAAAGGTCCCATTCCAGACCAAGTTCCCCAACGCCGACCCACTCGCTCTCGACTTGCTCGAGAAGATGCTAGTATTCGACCCCCGTACCCGTATCTCGGCTCCCGAGGCTCTCTCGCATGAGTACCTCGCACCTTACCATGACCCTACCGATGAGCCTGCTGCCGCCGAGGTGTTCGATTGGAGTTTCAACGATGCTGATCTGCCCGTTGATACTTGGAAGGTCATGATGTACTCTGAGATCCTTGGTACGTCTAGCTACATAGTAGAATTCAGAGCTGACAAGTAGATTTCCACAACCTCGGTGATATCCAGCAGGACCAGGCTGAAGGACCAATTACCGGAGACCTACCACCTCCAGCCGCTACTTCCGCTTAAACTCATCGTAGCAAGGAACAAAGGAAGGGAAGGCAGCGCATCTATAGAAGGGTCTCTTTTTTAATGATTTCTCAAAGTACTTTTATCAACCATCTCCATCACATTTCCGTACTGTTTATTTTCTCATATTTTATCGTTTCACTTACTCTGGAGTAGCACTAGATATGAGATGTGCAGGCTACTTGATTATTCTCTTACATACACGAATGAGAGGATGAATGTGCATAGCAACGTGTCAGTGGGCTCATTTGTTCTGAAGCCTGAGTGGATTGGCCTGCCCTTTGTGATGGTGCATTACGTGGCTCCTGCCTCATGCATTAAGATTATGCTATGATTGATTGCTAAGGTGTATGGTTGATTGAGGGGTGAAGCTGGTCTCGGTAGAGTTATGGTGTCATCTAATCTCAATCCCCATTTCCGCTACTACCCTCTCCTGAACCCTATCCTGGAGCTCGTTGACCTCTTCATTTGAGAGTGAACGGTCCATACTCCTATAATTGAGTCTGTAGCATTTACTCTGTCGTTTCGTCTTGGGATGTGTGAAGTCATCAATCTGGGATCAGTCACATGTTCTCGCTGAATGATGGGGAGGAACATACCAAAGTGACATTCTCGACCAAATCCCCAGCAACCTCCCTAACAATCTCACAATAATCATTCTCATGAAACACCTTCCCCTTTCCACCTGCACTATCCCCAGAGATAGGAGGTACCCAGAACGACATGTCTTTATAACAAGGTGGATATTTCGAGTATGGTTGGAATTTAGTTATTTCACCTGATTTGAATTGATTCAAAAAGCGTTTGTCGTTGGACCAAAAGAGACGGATATCGGGGATGTTGAATAGGACCATTGCTATCCGTTCTAGACCTAGTCCGAAGGCCCAGCCTGCTTTGTGGGATTGGTCTGGGGTCAGCTCTTTCTGCGCGGAACGGAGCCCACCGGGAGTCAAAAGAAAGAAGACCAGAGGAAGAAGCGACAGTCTAACCAATGAGAGCAGTGGATGGTGGGAAGGGGAAAAGGTGTGGAAAGATCAAGGAAGAGGAAATATTGTTAAAGGAAAAGAATAAGAAAAGAGACTTACCCGCCTGATCCAAGGTCTTTTGTTGAACAACTCCACATCCCAGCAACTCCAGCCACTCGCCATTCCACCAAACTTCAACTTCATAACTGGGCGAGGTAAAGGGGAAGAACGCCTCAATCCACCTAACCCTCAATGGTTCCCCCTCCATCTGCTGAGATCCAAACAATCGATATATAAGGGAATTCAAAGAATGTTTGAGATGTTTCGTTACTTCCTCAGCTAATTCTGGATCGTGAGTCGGCTGATATGGATTCGTACTGGATATCGTGGTATTATCCTCGATGATCAATGGACATGATTCCAGTTCTTTTTGAAGTTTGGCGTTCAATTCTTTGATCTCGGTGATATCGGAAGATGGCCAGACTTGAGTTCCTTCCATCTGATGAAATACTGGGTAATGGGAAGCATCAATTTCGTCCCTCCTATAAACGTCCGCTGATATTAACCATCTATCCAACCCTTTCCTGTATGTCTCAACCTCATGCGCACTCGTATGTGTCCGTAACATGTACTCCTTGTTCAAGTAATATGAGTCCGTCAATGACCTCCCCGGGTGGTCTGGAGGGAATCCAAGTTCATCAAAGTTCTGCCATACCGATACGATTGGAGATGAGGGCGTTAGGGAGGTATGAGTCGAAAAGTGGGACTCGATGATGTTCCGGAGGATCGACAGGGGGTGTGAGGGGTGGTGGAGGAGTCGACGGTCTATCTTGGATAAGATTGCGGGAGGGGTGTTGGAGTATGTATCGCGTTTGTAGGTCTGGTCAAGGATCTGGTAAGGTGTTGAAGCGGGTGTCGAAATGAGTCGGATCTGGGCGTTGCGTAGGTTCGGAGCACTGACTTTCGGGCGGAGAATGGATGTTGTATTCCGACACCTTGAGCACTGCCCTAGCAGGGTGCTTATCGTCCTCGTCTTTGTTGCCCACATCTCGATGAATCATAAGTAGACTTGCCAGATATTTCAGTGAATCCACTTTGCGCATCGCGACTTAGTTTCCCACGGCCCATTCCTCCAGCTAGCCTCGGATCAACTCCGCCTAGACCACCTGTAGTGTATATCACCCACCTGGCCCTTTAGCCAAGATGTCAGCCCGCTCCACACCAAGGGCAAGCACAAGTCATCTCCCACGTACACCGTCCTTCTCATCTGAATACTCTCACGACCCATCTACCTCTCGTCGTCATACCCGAACCGATTCCCTACGCCTACCAACACTAGCGGAATCATCTGTCCATTCCTCCGGTTTATCTACCCCAGAGACTAGGCGGAGGAGGTATCAAGCGAAGAAAAACACCAATGTCAAGCAGATAGAAGTAGATTGGGCAGAGGTGGAGCCTGATGAGGTCTTTCGGAGGCTGCCTGTACAGGAAGTCAGGAGAGTAGAACAGAAAATGAGGACGGATGCTTTGAATAAGCAGTCGGAACTTAGGGCTATGGTTGGGTAAGCTCAATCATATCTATCACAACGGAGAGAGCTGATATGAAAGAACGAGATACAGAGATCTCTTGACCTCCGCTACGCAGATTACCACCCTTCGTTCATCCTCACTCCGCCTATCTTCGTCACTCAAGTCGATTGCTCAAGCATGTGCGAATCCGACAGACACCACGCAGTACAGAGAAGATGCATCCGATATCACAGAAACAACAACAGCGGATATAATGTCGGTCTTACCTCTTGCTGCGCACGTCAAGCTTTTACTTGATGCCCCGGAAGGTGCGCTTTGACAATCTCGAAGGACGTTAGCTGATCATTAGCATTGTACTCTTATCTAGCACATCATTCATTCTTGGATGCTGCTTACTTGTGGCTTGTCGCAAGGGTAGCTAAGGAAGGGCTGTCTAGTATGCCAGCGGAAGTTAGCGGGGTAAGCTCATCGGAGTCTGAGTGCTGGGGCAGGCTGACATACAGCCCTACTTGAGCTTGGCGGAGAAGCAGTGGGAAGCGATGGTACCGTTCAGGTCCCAGATTGTCAACCGGGCTTCAGCCTCGCTTCGGTCGCGTGATAAGACCGATACAAAGGTACGTTTTGTGCGATAAGATCAAGAGTGTGACTGACAAATAGACCCTCTCCGAGACCCTACTAGCCATCATCCTGCTCGACAACCTAACCCTCTCTGATGCTCTCGATCTTCTCCTCGCCCAGCGTACAAAAGCCGTCCGGGACATCCTCCAACATACCGAGTCGTCCAGCTTGTCGGCACCCAACTCCTCCCGGCGGCGCCGAAGTAGTGTAATCTCTCGAGACAAGGAACAAATCGCTCAAGTTCTCAAAGAAGCTGTGACCTGCCTTATCGAAACGACTACCCTCGCTTCTTCAGTATTTGAAAAGCGCCGAAAACTCGATTCCGATTCTGTCCTGGAGGAAATCATTCGTCTAGTCCAAAAGACCGAGACCGCCCCTGCTATGAACAATACTCCCTCGAGTCGGCGGACATCTCATGAGCGACGAGCTTCGAGATTGGCATCGATTTCTTCGCCTTTACCGAAATTGAGCTTTTCATCGACCGCTTCTCCTGTCACTGCTTCGAAGGTACTACAAGGTCTGCCGTCGGCCCAGATCTTATTGCGACATTTACCGGCATCTATCACGACGTTTACACCATTCATTACTATTTCCGCCCCTCCTGCTGTATCCTCCAAATTGACCGAATGGAGGACGACATCAACGAAATTACTGGCTGAAGCGGTACCATCTTGGTTGACTGCTCTTCAATCCATCCAAGATGTCTGGGCGGTCCGATCAACCCTAGTAGATGGACTGGCAGACGGGGACTTCCAGACACAGATCCAATCAGCTCTATCATGTGAATGGGCAGAAAGAGCAAGGGGGATATGGACCACCAAACTCGACACGATCGTCAATACCGCCCAAACTAAACTCGAAGAAGTCGTCACTTCCATACAAAAAGGTCAAGCAGAGGAAGAAAGTGATGTCGACTCGTTCGCGTTTTCGGACCTCGCATATCCGACTATACCTACTTCTGCCCTCGCCGGGGCTTCTACCTCTTTACAACCTTTCCTGGCGAGTTTGAGGCAGAGGTCATCGGGACGTACGCCTTTACTTGATGGTGTACTGGGTAGTCTCGAGAGTGCGGCTGCAGCACTGAGGAAAGATTCAGAAGGTCTCGTAGGGGATTTGAGGGGACAGTATCAGTCTGGAGTTGCCGATGCTTTGCGTCGATTGGTAAAAGTCTTGCAGGATGCTCTGAGCAGTGTCTCACAGGAGAGGCCTGTAGAGTGCTCGCTATTTGTGGGCCGAGTTGCGCTGTATCTAGCTACTACCTCGACTATCTTGGGCGATTTGGCCGGTGGTGCCCAGGATATCACAGGTACGCTGAAATTCACGTACCATTGTGGCAAAGCAGCTAACATTACAGATGACCTGAGAACGATACATCGAAACTCCACAACCGCCTGGGCAACTCGCACGACACAAGCCGCATTACTCCTCCTCTCCCCAATCTTCTCCCCAGAAAACACACCATCAATAATCAAACTCTCATGGCAAGCCGATCTCCCATCCACTCCCAGTCCAGAAATAATGATTGCACTCCAATCACTTGTTGCTGCTACCCGATTACTTGGGACTCCTCAGGGTACAGAGACGGGCGTTGTGAGGGATATGGTCCGGTCGTTCGTTCAGCAGGCTAGGGGATTGGAGGGCTGGAAAGGTTTGAATGAGGAATGTGCGGTTCAGGGGGCTGTGGATTTGGGATTCTTGAATCTCATCAGTGGGGATAAGCCAGTTGATTCTACCGCCGAGGGACTGCTTGCTAAGGTAAGCTTATTTGCTCAGTACGATGACGAAGCTGATCTTCAGATCCCTTCCTCGACCCCCTCCGACTTCCAGAAGAACTTGCCAGTGATCCTAGCAGACCACCTTCGCCGAACTCAACTTCTCCTCTACCCCCTCGTTCGCCATTTACCAGAATCCGCCTTGCCCTCCACTACCAGCAGTACGGCCAGGAAGAGCAATTACCTACGTCTCGGCCCTGCTACTGTTGGAGAATTTAGGAGTCCGGTGGCTGTTGCTAAACCTGGTAAAAGGTTTGGGTTGTTATCGATTGCTGTTTAGTAAATGCATACAATATATGATTATTCCAATTGATCTCCGGCTATGTAACGGATTTAATGGCTACCGCCGTTTCTACTGCTGCTACCTTTTTCTGAAGTAGTTCTGGGTCCTTGAGCTGATTCATCTCGGCCATTTTGTATACCTGCCATCAGTTCACTCCTACAATACCGGGGAGATAAGCCTACCTTATCAACCCTTCCCCAGTCTACTCCAGTGCCCTCGTCCAATTCCCCTAGATTCGTAATATCACCCTCAACTAAAGCTTTCATCCCTTCCCATACCTCCTCCGCGGACTGACTACCTCCTATACGAACGACCAACACTCTCTTGCTATCATTCGCAATCCCATGACGACGTATTGAATCTGTTATATTCGTTCCTAGTGATAAACCGAGTAAAATCTCTGAATGGAGGTTATGTGTTCTTGTCTTTGGTGTTTCCGAGTCGGTCGAGGTTCCAATGATGGTACTATACAAAGCATTGATTAAATGCTGTTTCGAAACAATCTACAATCAGCTCTTCTCACCAGAGAAATGATGGTATGGACATACGAGGGAAGCATCAATAAATCCAAAATCAACTTTATCCCTAGCTATATCCCCCTCTTCCCCCTCCATAGTAGAAGCTTCAATCAACTTCTTTCGGATTCCTGAACTATTGCTAACATTGGTGAACAATGCGATATGGATTGGAGCTGCGTATTGAGGGAAATGGGGAAATGTATAGGTTTCCATTGTGTGGTGTAGTTGATGGTTGATTGGGACTTTTGAAGTGGAGGTTGAGGTAGTTTGGGATTGGCAATCCTGACACTTAGGGGGACCTAAGTAACCCGCTTCCTGTTGTTGCTCTTATCACCAGCTATCTAGCACCTACACTGGTGTCTCAATGATCCGGCACAAATTCATATACTCACCATACTTCAACGACTCGAAGGGGGGTCGAGATGGATATTGACCTATTTATCGGAGGTGGGTATCTGACAAGTTTTCCGGGCAAACCGGCCAAAGGGGAGGTCGCGGTTACAACGTTTCTAATACTTCTCACGTCTCCCCTACTACCGCAAGACCCACCGCGTCACTTTGCCAAACGAGGATGAATAGTAGAAAAGGGGTGATGGTCCGTGCTGAGTGTGTGGAATATACTGAAATTTGGTCGAGGGGTCCTTTACACCCTTTTAGCGGTGTTCTCTTACTTAACCCCATAACATCCCTTGACAACGACCCTTGTACTCTTGTTATTCCCACTCTCTCATTCTTCCTTTTATCTGTTCTTACTACATATACATATACACTCTTTCACTACGTTCTGGTAACGTCTTCACAACTCACACTGATACAATGGGAGCAGAACATGCTGTGAAATGGGCGGCTTACCGTCTTACTGCGACCGTGCTTGAGTAAGTCATTTTAGCTCTTCATAATGTGGAGCTGAATGATAGTGACATCTGGCCTTCTGTCCTCCTTCTCACTGGGATCGCTGCTAGTGAGCTACATTCCTCCTTTCGCCGGTCAAAGCTGATAATTTAGTGGTCCAATGTGTCACTGTTTTCACAGAGACTAGCCTCGCTATCAATTCCATCACCATTACCGTCCTTGGTGTTATCGTGTGAGCTTCTCCACATTGGACAGAATAAAGAAGCTGAAAACCCAGCTCACTTGTCGTTTCGTTCAAGACCAATAGTTCTTACGGGAGGTGGTGGGATGGTAAGCTCGCCTCCTCAGTAGACTCCAAGCTGATGTCCAGGAAGGAATATCTGGTCCAATATCAATTCCAATTCCCGTCAACTCGCTATGCTCTTCTGGCTCCAGGTAAGCTGACAACCCCGGTCGCGATGGAAAGCTGATACCTAAGGTGCCAAACTCCCCTCCAGATATCAAATCAGACAAAGACAAAGACTCGAAGTCCGACAAAGCATCCCTTAAATCACAAGGTAAAAGGCGATCCAACCCCAAAATCGAGATCGGTCCAGAAACCTCCCCGATGAAAGAATCGGGAAGTGAGAGGGGCTACACGACTGCTACTGCTTCTGGATCTAAAGATCATAATGACGCTAAAGAAAAAGAAGGTGAGAAATGGAGGGAATCGAAATTAGGTAGGAAGGTTAGGGGTATGGAGAATGAAGAGGATATGATCAAACAGAGGGCTGAGATGAGGGGGTTGATTGAGAAGAAGACTTATATTGGTTTGGTGAGTCAGCTCGAGGAAATTCCGTATACTTCAAGCTGACGCCCAGATCCAAGCTTTTGCTGTGTCCATGAAACATGCTCTTCGGGGTGAGACTGGGCCTTTCTATTCCGACTTGTATCCTCTCATTGCTTTTCTTCCAAAGTGAGCTGCTGATTCTCGTCGTCTAGGCTAAGCTAACCTCAGGTATAATCCCGCCTCCCACCCTCCCATCTCTCGAGACCACCTCATGACCCTCTGGCATAATGGGATCCCCCGACAAAAGTTCTACCACAATGACGATACGCTCGCTGTACCCCTTACCAACCCAGCTACATTCGATGGAGTTGCATTCACCACTCTCCCTCAGACCGCTAATTCATCTTCCACCTCGATCAATTCAATCGACGTCGAACGAAACGTCACCGGGATCACTACCACTTCCACCGATTTCCGAAAACAAGCTCTAACTTCCGCTGCGTCATTCACCAGGTCCAATCATCCTGATGTGCTTGCTTTTTCTAGGTTGGATCAGAAACATCGATTAAACAAGAAAAGGTCCGAAAAGCAATTTACACCAGATGGGATTGAAAAGGTCACCATCACTACTGTTGAATTGATGCCACCTAGGCATCCTCCTCCTATCAAGGCTTGGGACTTGTTTCCCCCGTTGAGGATTTACAAGATGATTACCGATTGGTTCAAGACTCAGAAAATGAAGGAGGAACAGGAAAGGGCACAGGGTGGGAAAAGGAAGAGACCTAGTGGAGTGAAGACTGAGATTCCTCGAGAGTGCTTGTAAGCTCCCCTTACCGGTGATCGCAAAGAGCTGACATTCAGAATGTACATCTCCGCCTGGATAACTGATCTCAACAACCGAAATATCCTAAACGTCTCATTCGCATCGCCAATCATGACCTGCATCATGGAACTTCAAAAAGCAATCTCCGACCTCGATAAACTCGCCACCACCCCTATCCCATCCGCTTATTCGTTCCACCTGAAAATGACTGTCCTCCTTTACCTATTCTTCTTACCTTTCCAACTCCAGCAGTACCTCAACTGGGTATGTATCCCGGCTACTGCTATTGCTTCGATTGTCTATCTTGGTTTCTTGGAGATTGGAAATCAGATCGAAATGCCGTTTGCCTACGATCAGAGTGATTTGGACTTGGATAAATATGTTCTGAAGATTGCCATGCAATTGGCTGAAATCACCGCTGTAAGCTGCGTTTATTGAGATGTCGGAGACCAGCTGATATCCAGTTCCCAACTTCAGTACCAACGTCCCACGTAGTTCTCTCACATCTGAACCAGCCCTTCCTCCCCTCCATCTCACTAAACGCCCCAACCCTCCTAGGAATGTCCGAAGCCAAACCCCACCCGACAGCTCTCGGTTTTGCCCACGCCTTCCCCCAATTCGATGTCGAATACGATTCAGACCCCAACGACGATGATTCCCCACCTGCCCTTCGACCCGCTAAAGTCGGTCAACTCCCTAAATCAATGTTGGATCTTGAAGTTGCTCTTGGTTTGAATTGGCAGGAGATTAGTACTGATTCGAGGAAATTTACGGGGGGTCATAAGGAGCAATTGGAGAATAGGACTGGGATGGAGGTTGCTGTTCTTGCCCTTTGATCTGTGGATGTGGATGTGCATAGATGTGAATGAGATACCGTACTCCTTTTATTATTCTCCGATGCATGCTGGTAATGCATTCATGGTCCGTGCGGGTGCCTGTGCGTATGTATTCCTTTCCTTTGGGATGTGTCTGCCTTCTGTTCCTTCAATCCCGTCACTTTGACTTCCTACTGATTGGGCTCAACAATAAAGCATACAATAGATAGGGATGAAGACCCCAGACCAAGATTTTCTGGGAGTATGGTCCTTCATCTGGGCCTTACTCAAGTGGGTCTACCGGTCTCAGCTGACCTCTGCTCGTTTGTCCCAGCTGACGAGATAGACAGATATGGATCACAACCTCATTCTTCACTTTGGTAGCTACTGGTAAGCTACGAGAACCCAATGGTGCGAGAGCTGACAACCAGGCGCGACATTGATCAATCGATATTTCAGTAACGTCTTTTCCGTCGAATCTGCCCCAATCACTTTATTGGGTACATTAGTGTATGTCAGCTGCCGCGAACCGATTGGCCCCGAAGCTGATAAGTAGATCATTCATGTTGACGGTAAAAGTCAATAATGATCAAAACACCTGGAGAGACGGTAGGTCCTCAGCCCTTACCAGCTCGTGACCTAACGACCAGGGAGGGCGGAGTGGTCAAACATAGCCGCTAATTCTCGACAACTCGCCACCTTGATCTGGCATAATGTAAATCAGCTCTTTTGCACGTGCGACGTCAAGCTGATGGCTAGGCAAAAGTCGATCCGGCACTACAAGGAGCGGGTGGCGAACAGCCATCAGCTCAGGAATTGAAAGATACTTGTATGAACCTCGTAAGCTCCCATTCCTCCTTGAGATCGAGCTGATTCAGTAGTTGAGGGTATTCGCTGTAGCTACCAAATATGGGATTGAAGGTCAAGCTGCCTTGGCTAGGCAGGATAATGATATTTTGAAAGTCAATGAATCTTTACCTCCGTAAGCTATCGGTGCTATATCCCAGCTGATTGGTGTAGGGAGAAACCACCAATCTTACGATCCGACTTGATCATGCCGAATGGTCTTCGAGGCCTTGATGAGTCTCCCAATGAGATCCCTCGAGATATCTTGTAAGCTCGCCAGTCCCGTGTGCTCTGGATGAGTAGAGCTGATAACCAGAACAACCCTGTCAGCATGTATCGCAACTCTCCATCAATCCCAATCCCTCCCCACCTCCCTACTACCCACTATCGAAACATCCCTCTTCTCCCTCCAAACCTCCCTATCCGCCCTTACAAGGACATCAACAACTTCACCACCAAACACTGCAATCCTTCAAACTCGTCTTTCCGTATACGCATACCTTTTCTTCCTCCCTTTTCAATTGAACGGTTCATTAGGTTGGTGGACTATTCCTGGGGAGTTTATCCTTTCTGTGGTTTACCTCGGATTTATGGCTGTTGGGATTGATATTGGGAAACCGTTCAAGGCGGGATTAGCGAGGTTGGATGTAGGTGGGTTGGTTGAGGATTTGAAGAGGCAAATTGATGAGATTGCTCAGACCGAGGTATGTCAGCTAACAGCTCCGTCATGGACGAGTAAGCTGATATGATGCAGGGAGATAGGAATAGGATCAAGTCATTGATTGGACCTCAGTCAGCTGCCACCCAAGCGGAGGGTCAAGTCAACTCTCGACCTTCAAACGGCCCTCTGATCGACCTTGAAGCTCAGCCCCTTCTCGAAGCCGGATCGAGCACCTCGGTGGTCTCTCGCTCTTCGTCCCGATGAATCCCCTAACGAAGAGATGGTTGACCAGTCAAGAATTTTTACATGCAGGTAGAGCAATGAAATTATGATTATGTATATACACTGGGAATGAGCATGATCCCCATCCTCATGTAAATGAGACACATACAAGCAAGATAAAGCACCTCAAACCCCCTTCAATGACTTATTCGTGTCCCAACAAAAATTCCCGCTCGAGCAAGGCTGTTCCCGGTCCGAGTATAGCGGACTAGAACACCTCCCCCGCCTCCTCCATAGCCTCATCGACCTCTCCCAGATCCCACTCCGGCCGACCCTCGTACTCTGTCCCAATCATCATGGGCATGATAGAGCTCCTCGGCTTGAAGCTTTCCCGCTTAGGTGGTCTACGAGTAGCATCTTTCCCCAACATCGCATGTGATCCTACCGGGGCGGAGGGTATGCGGGATTGAGGCTGAGGAGGTATTTTCGACATGTAGATTGAAGAACTTGAGACTGCCCTTCCGTTCGTATGTTGTGGACGGGGTAGATTACACGGTACTGGTGTTGGAGTTCCTATTTCTACATGATGCCGGTTGGTCATGTACATGGATCCAGCGGTCGACATTGTAGATTGGGGTATACGTCTGGTGGTAGTAGTCATTGGTTTCATGTGAGTAGTGGGCATTGGTCTCTGTCGTTTCAGTCCTCCTGGAAGAGGTGTAGCTTCAGGTGCGCGTTTTCGAGTCACAGTTGCTGCTACCCTGGCGCTCGGGGCGGGAGTCGCTTTGACAGTCTTGGTAGGTCCCAGTCCCTGTCTTGCGCGCTACACCTCAGCTTTGATCCGAACGAGAGACCGCTATAGCTGACCTTCTTCGCCTCCTTGGCAGCTTCCTTGGCTTCAAGAGCATCCTGAATGACATCCACAACCCTCTCGCCGCGAATCAAGAATGGCTTATTGGCCGTCTTCTCCCACTGCGGCAGAAGTTTCAGCAGCTCACCCTCGATCTGTTCATCAGCTTCGATCTCTTTCGTTGAAGCTTACCCTTGGCTTCAAAACCTGAATCCTCTTTCTCAGTTTCTCCTCCCTCAGTAAAGCGCCTCCACGCATTTTGAACCGGTTCGGATCCGAGGACAACCTCTCTAGTTCTTCCTCCTCTTCAACTAGGGTATGCCATTCCCTAACTTTGGGGATGATTGTTGCTTTCGATTCAAGTTCGTCTCTGAGGTGCTCAGAATATTCCTCATGCGCTTTGAGTAATTCCTCTGTATAGTTGTCTAGTCGTCAGCGGATCACCTGTCGACTCAAGCTATACTCACCATCGATGAAACCGTCAAACTCGTCTTTCTCTTCGTCACTCATCATGAGTTCCAGCCAGAGACCTTCAATTTCACTGCGCACAGCTAGCATGTACTGAGACAAGCTCGCTCGTCGTAGTTCGAGTACACGCTCAAGTTCTGCTTCGTACTGTTCGTCAGCACTTGAGTCGATTTGGAAGAATGGGACGTACCGCAGCAATAGTCGGTTCCCCACTTCCTCTGTTCATGTCAAAAAACAGTTCCTGTGTGGCGACATCAACCCCCATTCTGGCCCAATGAGGCTCAATCTGATTGAAGATCTCCTGAATTCGAATCTCATAAGTATCTTTCAGCTTGTTCCACTGTCTATCAGTCACCTCCGATAGAGACCCGCAAAATCGACATACAAGTTCGGATAGCTCGTTAATCCAGTTGATCAAGCCCACTTCAGGTTGGAGATCTTCCAGACCCTTCAGATCGAGGACACGACCCAGCTCGGCCTCTTCTTCTTCTTCTTCTCCCTCCTCTTTTTCTTCTCCATCATCCCCCTCTTTGTTCTTGGCTTCCTTTTCGACAATCTCCCTTTCAACATTTTCCTCCTTGAAATTCGCGATGAAATGCCCCAGAGTCTTTTCATATACCTGATATGCTCCTGGTGTCTCCTCGTTATGTCTATCGGGGAGTAACTCGATCGGGAATGAATGAGATCCGGTACCATTAGGTAATGGTGGAAGAGCGAGTTCGACATGCAGCCAATGTAGATCCACAAAGTCTGAAAGGAGCTGTGTGCGACGATTGTCCTATTTATCAACGTGGGACTCATTCGTATGTTTGTTTTGACTGACCCTTTCTTCTCTTGCCTTTTGGAAGTCCACCTCTAAAGCTTCAATAACCTCATTACTGACTTCCATCCAGACCTCCCTCATACTCTCGTCAACAGCCACAGCAGGACCGACATTGGACCTCTTCCTCTCCTGAGCAGTCTCGGGCTTGAAACTTGTCCCGCTAATTTTGCGGCCTGTAGGAGCTGCGACAGGGGGTAACGATAAGCGGGCTTGATTCAAGCCGTTGGAAGGGCCTGCTACTGGCTGTAATGGTTTTGGGGGCTCGAAGGGGGGCCCTAGGAGGTTCGCAAGGGCTGTCAGGGCTTCTTGTAGTTCTGCCTATTAGCAGAGATCCGATCTCGGTAAGTTTGGGGACGTACCATCCACTTTTGCTAGTCTTTCACGGTATACCTGTGAATCAGCTTTTGCGTCCGATTAACAGAACATTTCAGCTCACCTGTTCGAGCTCTCTCCTCTGCTTCAACAACCGGGCATGCTGTTGAGGTAGAGCCTATATGTCAGCTTCCACTTCTCCTCGACAACATCGTCCAGACGTACCTCTCCACCCTGCTCCATCTTAACATCCCGTATACCGTACTCTAGCTTGACATTCGTCCTCTCCCCCTCCACTTTGACAATCGTCCTATCCCCTAATGCTTTCCCAAGACAAACAACATCTTTCCTAGCCAATTCAATTTCTTCCCTCCACCTCTCCACTTCCGTTTCCCGTTCCCTCACTATCGAGACTACGATAGCTTTGATAGCAGCATCGATCTTTGTTTCATCGTCTTCCAGTGCAGTTGTCGGTAGCCCTAGGGAAGTGTGTAATGCCTTGAGATGTGGTAGATGTTCGTCAAGGTATCTCGACATTGTTGCAACATGGACTATATAATATACGTTGAATGACATCCTCGTTGTTTACGCCGCCAAAGGAAATCAGTCGCGTCTAATGTAAATACTCCCCCCTTTTACTATTACACGTTCCTCCACATCGTCATAGGTGACTGCTGATTTGCGCTTTGTTCCTTCTCCTCTCTAACATCCATATACATATACATCCTATACAGCTACAATAATGGCAGTAACTCAGAAATCACCAAAGGGCGCTAGCGTTGAGGAAGAGAAGAAGAAGCTGTTACAACAGTACAAGAATGATGATGGTCATTTCTCCCTTGTCCGGTGAGTCCTTTCTTCCGGTTGGCGACATGGTCTTTGGCGGTACACATCCTACCTTATATCAGGTGATACGTCAATGACATCTAGCCTCGTTGCCCCAGTCTCTGCTTGTCTTTAGCTGACTCTCAGAAACTTCCGATTGGCCGATATGATCACTATCATGAACGGTGTCTGCGGTGTCCTGTCCATCATGACATCCGCCCGATACCTCGCCATGACCGCCAACATCCCCCTCCCCATCTCTGCCCACGCTCTCAAGACCCTTTACTTCGCCCACCTCCTCCCTATTCTCGGATTCGGATTCGACGCTTTGGACGGTAAAGTCGCTCGATGGAGAGGTGGTGGATCAATGCTAGGACAAGAAATGGATTCTCTAGCGGATCTCATTTCATTCGGGGTCGCTCCTGCCATTCTCGCTTTCACCCTCGGACTACGAACTCCCCTCGATACCATCTGTTTGTTATGGTTCGTATCATGTGGTCTAGCCCGACTTGCCAGGTTTAACGCTACTGTCGCTTTAATCCCAGCCGACGCTAGTGGGAAATCCAAGTACTTTGAGGGATTACCTATCCCTTCCTCATTGTTCCTCACTGCGACCATGGCATACTGGGTCAAGCAAGGATGGTTCTTCCAGAGTAAAGTTGGAAACCACGATGTTCCTTTCGGAATTAGGAAACTGTGGGATAGCAAGCATGGTTACGGAGAGATTCATCTCGCTTCGTTGATCTTTGCCATTTGGGGAGCAATGATGGTCAGCAAGACCTTGAGGGTGAGCTCATTTTCTCTGCATTTGTTGAGCCAAGCTGATTGTCAGGTACCAAAGCTATAGGAGGAGAAAGGAGGATGTCTAAAACACGGAGTCATGTCATACAAGCTATCATAGACATATGAATGGGTATAATGTGGACCAGCGATCCTGAGTTTTTCAGGCGTGTTCCTCAGTTGGGCAGACTTTTTCAGGCTCAGTGCAGAGAGACGAAATTGCTTAGGTCGACAATGGAGGTACTGATTAGGCCAAAAAGCGTCTACATAATTACAACATTACAAGCGACAGAGGCTCAACCCCTCGGGACATCAGAGTACAAGGGCGGTAACTCAACCTGTACCATCCCTCCATCCGTATGTCTAACAAATTCTACTTCCTGCTCCCTTCGCACTGGGGAGCGTCTGCTTTCTTCGGTAGTAGGTGTGGCAGCACTAGGCGATGGAGCACTCCTTCCAGTCGTCGTTTCGATATGTGAGGAAGCTTGTTGAGATTTCGTGGGTATGGGCGAGATCTGCGAGCGGCTTGGTCCAGTGCTTGTAGATGGAGAAGTGACGCCCAACATCTGCTTCGTCTGCCGTTCCAGGTCCGTTGATTGGCCTGTCGTGCTTGTGTTTGTGGTCGTAGTAGGTTCGGCAGAGAGAGGCGAGTCATCCTCCCGTGGCCCTAAATCAACTTCACCCCTCCCAACGTACGGTTCCACTTTAGGTTCCCCTCCTTCGTCAAAAGATTCTTTCTCTTGATTATACCCCACAACCCCCTTTATCGCTCTACGACGTTTTCTCCTCCTCCACAACAACCCAAGTATTAAGCCTAGAATGAGGAGACCTCCGATGATACCGCCTACTATCCCCCCTATTGCTCCTCCTGATAGACCTGAGGATCTACATTTAGCTCAGGCCAGATGGGGACTTACGAATTAGGATCCACATAACCCGGTAAACAGCTCATATCACTGGAATTTTCTATCTGTCAGTCGTCTATTCCTTGCAACAGAGAGGAAGAGGACATACGGACAGTAGATGGAGCAGAATAGACTATCATCCCATTACTATCCCTCACACTTAATGAGATGGTAACTCCAGCAGCTACATTACATTGCCATTCCCTTGTCATTTCGTCCGTTGTAAAAGCTACAGCCGGACTTGGCCTGGTGGGATTAGTTCATGTTCTGGGTACTAGAGAGTGTACTTACGAGGAGGATGTTCCTGCGATAGTACCTGATGCAATGTATCCCACATAATATGGTTCTGCTCTTTAGCTGTGATTCGACCAGGTTGAGATATGGGGAACATACCAACCCCACCAGTCCAGGTGATAGTGACATTTTGACATTGTACCAGGGCCGTTGGTGTATTGATAGCTAAATCACCACTCATCTTCGCTTCTTTCCTTCCTCAAATCGGACCGTATACAGCAAAGATGTTGATCGTCGTCCTCAGGTAATGCTTGGCTGGATCTTACTTGCCAGGCGTCAACAGGGAAGAACAGATGCTGTGCCCCACCTAATCACGTGACGGATCGCTTGGCGCCGGCGCTAACCAGGAGAAGTATCTTGGGTGGGTAAGTTGGGTTAGTACTACCACTTGTCATGCTTGAACTCTCTCACTCAGTAGATTGAGCGTTTGGGCATCAATCCATTCGTTCCATCCGGTAAAGTCGTACTGATCCAATCTACATCCGGTCATCAAACTCCAGTACCAGCGGTCTTTTCCTCCTCTCGAGATGCTACCTCTTTCATCTCGACATTCTTATTAAGTACAGCTCGCTTTTCCGCTTTATGCTACACCAATCAGCTCGATATAATCCGCAGAGCAGAGGGACCTACTTGTCGAATCTTTGCGTGTATCTTTTGATACCCCGAACAAAGAAAGCACGAGAGAAAGAGCCAGTCTTTGTCTCCTACTATCCTGCTAATTTTCATTCCTTCTGGAGTCGAACTCCATTTAAGTCTTTCCATCAGCTATCTGCTCCTACTGCTTGGAGATAGAGACCGACTTCTTGGATTTGACGGCCAGATTGACGAGGGCGGGAGTGACTCCGGAGGCTAGGTATCAGCTTCAGCTGATGAGAGGGGAATAGGGAGGGCTTACTAGCTACAGTAATTGTCTGGGCTGCTATACCCACAATGGAAAGAGTGAGGATCAAGAGCTCGAGGATCATCATGGAGGTGATGTTTTGATTTGAGAATGGGGAAAAGAAATTATGATGCCAGTCATTGCTCTTATACGTTGATGAGGGTCCTTTGTGTAGATATGGATCTGACGCCCTTCATGGGAGCCGAGTGCCTGATGACCACGCCCACGTCCGTGCTCAGCATCTTCAAGGAGCAGCTGGTAATCGTCGCGCTCAACAATACCTCGAACAGCCTTGCATCAGCAAGTCTCCAACCCTTTCCGCGTGGAGTCCCAACAAAGAGGGATCGAGAGATAAACATCACATAAAACGCCAACGAACGTTGTCCAAAGACGGGTCAATATCACCCGCAAAGAACAATGCCCCTAAGTATCCAGCACGATATGATGGGGATCAGCTGGTATGCATTTATCATCTGATGAAAAAAACCATAGATATAAATTAAAATTGAGATTGTACATCATTTCCCCCGGATCACCAACCTTCCGAACCTCGACCAGATAGCTATGTAAATTTGGGGAACTAAACATGGGCAACACCATCATTCCTCTGTTGAAGCGGGACACCATTGGTCTCGTGAACGGTAGAGCTTCCATAGACCATTTTCTACCACATCAGCTCGAATCCTCATTCATCCTTATAAACGAAGATCAACAAGGGATGACATACAGGTTCATGAGATACCCCTCCCAAAGCTTTCTTCTTCTGAGCTCGTTTGTACAATATAAAAGCGATGATAAAGATGATGATCAAAGCGATAATGATCCCGACAATAAGACCTGCGAGTTTACCTTTTCGGAGCTTTGACCTGTTATCAGTGATTGATCAGACTGTTAGACAGAGAATCGAACAACTCACTTTCCCTTGACTTTAACTCTCTTGGTGGTTACAGCGAGATTAATGATTTTAGTGGCGACCTCATCTCCGATTGTGGAATCGCCTGGGTATCAGCAGAACTCTAGGTGAGATTGACATACCGAGAGGCTGAGCGGAAGCTATAGCGGTAAGGAGGACAAGGACGAAAGCAGCGAGCATCATTGTCAGATTACTGGTTATAAAGTGAAGACGAAGGTAAGAATACGTCTGAGTGATTCAACGCTCTTTATGTATTTTCACTCTGAGTCTATTTCGGGTGAGAAGAAGTCCTTTGTATAATGACGATTGTGTGTACAAGAAGAAGAAGGGGGAAAGGGGGGGAGTGTGGGTGCCTGTAAACTTGGGTTCTTTTTGTCAATAACCAGCAGAGGTGAGGATACAGCGTTACATGTCATTAATTATAGTAGATATGCCTACATCTTCTCTCAGGGCTAGACCGCCAAGGTTGAGCCGAAATGACCATCCCCCTCGGTCCGTCGTAGCTCTGGAGCCACGCTCCCAGGTTCCGACTTCACCTATCAATCAGCTTGGCTGACTCTTTCAGCGAGAGATCGACTTACAGCTACGAGCTGTCCATCTCCGTCTGTTTTGGATATCGCTTGTCTCTTCAACTGACGCATATGCGCAACGATAATGACCGAGATGACGACGACGAAGAATATACCGGCGATAGTACAGCCTACTATCAAGCCTGCTTTGTTTCTTTTGGTTCTCCTGTTTTGTCAGCTTTGGATTTGCTTGGTGGACGTACATGATCTGCGTGATTGGCTTGGTGGGTACTACTACGCTGAAGAGGGCAGTGGGATTGTCAAGGGTCCTTGAGATTGCTCATTAGAAACAGTAGTGAGTCTTCGACTGACTTACCGATGTCACCAATACCAAGAACCGAGGGGATGAATGTGGATATGATTACCAATATCGCTATCAACATCGATGTCGATACGGTGAGAGATGATCAATGGCATATAAAGTCATAGAACCCAATCTTTTGGATGAGCTTGGACATGATTGAACCTCGCTAAATAAGTGTCCTTTGGGAATCAAGATTATGTGTGTAGAAGAGTCAGAGCGTTAGTTCGGTTCCGTGTCTGGTTGTACCTGGGGTCGAGCTAGAGTCGAGTTTTAGCACAGGATATATATACACACATTGCAGTATTAGTGAGGATAACGAACCTGATACGGATTATTGAAATCGTCAATGTTATCGTTAAAAACGCATCAACCGGCCCCAGAAGCCCCAATCCCCATCCGTCCCTGATTCCATGATCGTCGGTTGTGGTACCAGATCCGAGATACGCGTTACATGTCATGAATCATTCGTTGATGGATACAGAATTGCTGCTGTCATGCATGCAATCCTGATCCGAAATGCCCAGTCCCTTCTTCATGTTCTCGAAGAACTCGATCATGATGAGCCTCTCCAGCTGGGTCCATTTTCCCCTACCATATCAGCTTATCCCCGTATTAGAAGTTTTAACTCACAGTTTCGATACGAGCCTGTCTCCGAGCCTGTCTCTCATCCCTCAAGGCGAGGGTCCGCTTCTTGCGTTCTCTTAGATGCATCACCATGATGACCCCGAATACGATGACCATGAAAAGAGCCCCAATGACAGATCCAGCGATTAAGCCCGGTCGACTTCGCTGAGGTCTGTGATGATCAGTCTTAGCTCGATACTTGGGTTGAGCACTCACTTTACGGGAGCCTGTGAAGAGGACTCTGCTATGCTTGCGACCGTGGACGAGATTTCATCCAGCGTACGTGTGGAAGCTTTCGATCAGCGGGTTCTAGTAGACGAGTAGAGACTTACAGGACGCTTCTGAAGAACGGCTCATGGGTATGAAGCTGATGTCTAGGAAAGGTTATGTGATTATTACAATATCCGTCGATTAATTGGGGAATGTACAAAGGGCGTTGATTTATATATATTACAGCTATGTTGAGCCGGGAACGTGATCGGGATGTGACTAATGGAGTCCTCGGGAATGATTTATACTCCAGATCTGGAGGGGGTTTTCTTTATGGCGCTAATTCGGGACATATCTCGATGCCGTGATCGGGCGAGTTACACATTGTCGAGTGCACAGGATTTGATGCATGGTTTGATTGAATGGAAATGGAAATGGATTGTACATGAACTATAAGGATGTTTCGTTGTTATAACCACGATGTAGGGTATCCGTTACTTGGAACTAGAAGCTACCACCCCATCCGCCCCGAGCTCCACCACTTTTGGTTGTTGAGCTACTAAATCGCCATTGGAATGAGGAATAGCAGGTTGACTCGCATATGCCATTTCCCCAGGTACCACCGGCGCAGCCTCTACATCCTTCTCCTTCTCATCTACTCCCACATCTTCTTCTTCAGTCGTCTGTTTCGGGTCGAGAGCAGCTTGTTTCCTTTTATGTCGTTTGTATAGGAAAGCAGCGATGACAAGGAGGATAACAACACCAATGACGGCCCCGATAATGATTCCTGCTAGTTTACCGGTGACAAGGGCGGGTCTGATGTCAGCTTACGAAGGGGAGGGTAGGAGATGGAGACGTACTTTGAGCTCCCGGACCTGTACTTGCCAGTAGTGACAGTATGATTGATCACCTTCGTTCTCACTCCACCACCTCCAGAATCGACAACTTTGGTAGTGAAGGTTCCGCTGACTTTCTTGGATGTTTTGGCTACTTGTTAGCCATTGGAGAGAAGGCGTGAAGAAAGAGATGGACGGGACATACCAAAGTTGGCGGATATGAAAGTTGGGATCGCGTCAGTTGGACTAGGGAGGGGTTGAGGAAGAGCCATGACGCTAGTGAGGAGGGTGAGGAATGTGAAGAACATGGCGATAGGGAATAGAGGGTATAATTGATGAGAAACAGTTGAATAGTATGTCGAATATATAAAGTTATGAAGGCTGTGCCAAGAGGTTGAGATGCTATTCTCAAGGTCCCTTTATTACTCGGGACCGAAAAGGGACCTACCTGCAAGATGAAAGGGATTATATACTCACACGAGGCAAATAGGCTGTGGACTGATTAAAGTTGTAATACAGGATACTGGACCTGAACATTCGGGTTAACGGTCAGGGGAAGGGAGGTTGGTGAATTTGTATAATACGCACAACGCTTGGACTTCTATCCCGCCCTTGTTGAATATAGAGCATGGTCATGTATCTCTTTCTTCATCATCATCACTCACTTCAACTTATACCATGTTGGCTTTCATTCCTGCCTTAATCGCTGGATTGACTCTTGTCAGTGCACAGATAGCACCAATCAATATTACCATTTCGACCTTACCTACCTTTTCAACTTGCCAACCTGCCATCATTAACTGGTCCGGTGGATCATGTATGTCAATCCCAGCTTCCTACTCTAGTGATCCCGCCAGCTAAAATTCAGCACCGTACAGGGTGTACATTTACCCGAGCGACTGGACTAATTCTACCGATTGGATGTAAGTCACTCACTTGAAGGTCCGTGCTGATTTCAGAGTTGAGCTTCCTGTAACCACTCGAACATCAACAACCTGGAATGTCAACCTCGAAGCTGGATCTGGTATCGTAGTGAACGTCTGGGATGGGGTCAATGATGAGTACTCTGAACCTTCTTATATCCGTTCGTCTCTCCACCTCCAAAAGATTAAGCTGACGAAATAGAGGATAGTGGAGATAGCTCCTGTATCAATACCAATGGGACTTTCCAATCTTCGTATGTTCCCTCTAATGGATTATTCTGATATCAGACTTGGATTGGAAAGCCCAACTTCAAGGATATCCGTTACTTCAACTCCGACATCTTCCCGAGTCACTCCATCCGTTGTATCGACTCCTCAAGAGACTACTTCGAGGACCCAGAACGTGCCTGCGACATCGGTAGCTTCTTCAGCGGTACCCCCTCCACCTACCGTCACTGTCGTACAAGGCAACGGGGCGGGTAAGCTGGACGGAGGCGCTTGGGTATTGAGCACGGTCCTTGTTGGCTGTCTTGTTTTCCGGGCTCTATAGTGCGGTCTGTTCCCTTCCATTTACTGGTAGCCCCTTTCTCTCTCTTTGATATACTAGGTTCTTTGGTAGCTATGCAACACTTCATGACGTGTCGATACTCGACACCTATCCCCTAGTCCAGTTGAATAATGTGGCTTGGCTCTGACCCTGAAATCCCAGCGCGTTCACGTCGCAGCCAATCCAATCTCGAAATTCCATCTACCCACCTCTTGTACCTCTACCTCTTTGTCTACATACAACCATGTCGGACCCAGTCAAGTCGGAAAATGGCTCTGCCAAACCGGCATTCACCACGTAAGCTAGTTCTCTCTTCAACGCACCAGAGCTGACGGTCAGGACCAACTACAAATCCATCGCGAATGCCCCTCTCCCCGCTGAAGGTTCCGCTTCATTCAACAATCTCCACTTTGCCGGAGCCATCATCGCTGTCCCATGGCTCATTACCAAGCTCCTCCCATTCAAGACAGGATGGACATTCTACTTCTTCCTAGGTCTCCTCACTGGTATTCCCGTCGCTGTCGGATACTGGGCTATCATGTCTAGAATCGGTCAGAGGATTAATGAAAAAGTCCCATTCCCCGGTAAACCCGTTAATCACTATATCGATTTGAAGAACAGTGAACTTAGGAAATATGCCGAGGCTGGAAAGAAATTGCCTATGCAGAAATTCCATGATGAGTTCTTTGATGGAAAGGTTGATTTCAAGGGGGACGTGCTTGAAATTATGGAATACAGGCATGATTGGGCTTCTTTCGGTTTCACCAAGGAGGTAAGCTGTATGACCCGCTCTCACGTGATGTCGGAAGCTAATGGCAGCTCTTCCGATACGTCTTCTTCAACCTCATCCCAGAGGTGGTTATGCACTCTCGAGCCCAAGATGAAGAACAAGTCCGAGACCACTACGACCGAGGAAACGATTTCTACTCTTGGTTCCTTGGAGAGAGGATGGTCTACACCGGTGGTCTTATTAAGGATATCAACAAGATGGAAACTCTTGAGGAATTGCAGGATAACAAGATGACTATGGTTTGTGATAAATTGGATTTGAAGGAGGGTGATAGGTTGTTGGATATTGGTTGTGGATGGGGAACACTTGTTACTCATGCCGCCAAGAATTACGGAGCGGATGTTACTGGTGGTACGTCCCCTTCTCATCACTGTTCCGACCAGCGCTTACTAGTAGTCACCCTTGCTAGGGAACAAGCCGCATTCGGTTCAAAGCGATTGCAAGAGAACAACATCCCCGAGTCTCAAGGTCGAATCCTCTGCCACGATTTCCGAGATGTCCCAAACAGATCTGGATACTACAACAAGATTTCTTGTCTCGAGATGGCAGAACACGTCGGTATTAGGCGATACTCTACTTTCCTCAAGGACGTCTACAACTTGCTCGCGGATGATGGTATTATGGTTTTCCAGGTTGCTGGTATTAGGACTAATTGGCAATATGAGGATCTTAACTGGGGTCTCTTGTAAGCTCGAATGCCCCCCCTTCTGGGATGTAAAGCTGATGGGTAGTATGAACAAGTACGTCTTCCCCGGTGCGGACGCTTCCCTCCCCCTCGGATGGGTCATTTCCAAGGTCAGCTCATTCATCTGAATTGAAAGAGACAAGCTGACATCTAGCTCGAGGCTGCCAACTTTGAGATCAAGTCGGTAGACGTCCTCGGTGTTCACTACTCGGCTACAATCCACCGATGGTACCTAAACTGGGTCTCCAACAAGGACGCCGTAGTTGCCAAATACGGAATCAGGTGGTACAGGATCTGGGTCTACTTCTTGGCCTACTCCGTCATGTAAGTCGATTACTCGATACGCGAAAAATAAGCTGACATGACAGTATCTCTCGGTAAGCTATCCCTGAATGGTCGCATGGGGCAAGCTAATGATATAGACAAGGATCAGCTTCGATCTTCCAGATCACCTGTCACAAGAATTTGAACGGTTTCCACCGAGTACGTCCTTCCCCTTCGAATCATCAAATACTGATAACAGATCGACGGTGTCAACTCTCACTTGTCCATCCAAGCTCCTGTTTCCAGGAAGATCGAGTAAGCTCTCCATAATGCTCGATCGTGAGTAGAGCTGATACACAGACCCGCCCGATCTCACCTCGATATGTGGGAGAAACAGACTCTACACTAGAGAATGAGATAGAGATAGACCCATTTATGGGAATAGATATATCTAGAAACATGAGGGTCATCTTAAAACCCTCACCCAACATAAATAGAATCACACCAAAAGACGCGAACAATGCATCATGCTGGAGATCTTGAGACAGACTTGAATTCGGCAAAGCAGGGTTCAGGGCCATCTTTAGTCACGGTAGATGGTATGCTACTCCGTGACAGCTTCGCAAACCGATATGATCTCTGGTCAATTGCCTTTCAACCAAATATGGGAAACTCATAAAAAGCACAGTCCATGCCGACTCGTCTACACCTATATATTTCTATAAAGACACGCCGCAAACCTCTTTTTCTAGTGAAACGCCTGATCAAAGTTTTGGGGTAGAGATCCGCGTAGGTGGTTGGGACGCCGCTGCGTATGTGGTGTATCCCTCTGGACCACGGGTGTAAAAGGTGGGTCTACATCTCAGCGAAGCCTGGAACGGGTTGCTCACCTGTCATATGGGTCTAGAGGAATTCCTTGACGGATACGCTCTGGCAAGTCGGGGTCTAGACGTAAGCTTTATTTTGGAATTCCAAACGGGACGCTTACTGGAAATGAACCAACGACCAAATACCGTTCCACCTCCGAATTGCGCGACATACTCCCTAGCTAGCTCTGGGGAATATCCACCAGCACTGAGGAATTGAGTCTTTGATCCAGCAAAGACATCACGGAAAGGCTTTAGTGTCTCGCTCTCGTCGTATTCCGCTGAATAAGTGTTCCAGTTGGCCAATTTTGCTGGATCCGCTCGAGGTTCAACAAAATGGACATAACCGAGTTCGGGGATTCGTTGGTGGATCATCTCCGATAAAGTTACATACTCCATGTGTTCTTCGGATGAGACGCCTTGGGCGTTGGCGAAGGGAGAGAGACGGATTCCGACTCGACCTGGACCGATGGCGGCGGCACAAGCTTCGAGGATCTCTAAAGCGAATCGAGCCCTGTTCTCGACACTTCCTCCATAATTGTCTGTTCGCTTATTGCTTCGGGGCGAGAAGAACTGGTTGACTAAATAGCCGTCTACTGTCAACTCGAGTCATGAAGTTTACTTACGAGCACCATGAACCTCAATACCATCAAATCCAGCTTCCATGGCAAGTTTGGCGGAATTGGCGTAATCGGTAATGTAACTTTGAATCTCTTCTTGAGTCAAGGGCTCGGGTTTAGGCTTTCCTTCAATACCGATGTCACTAGCAGAAACGACTCGAATGCCTGATTTACCATCTTGAGTTCGACCCAAAGCCCATAACTGGGTAATGACCTTTCCACCTTTTGCGTGGATCTTGTCATTGATAGCTTTCCACCTTTTAACGTGATCTTGGGTGTATAATCCGGGTGTACCGACCATACCTCCTGCCTGGGCGGATGGATATGTGGCCTCGGTTATGATCAAACCACCGTCTGAGGCTCGCTGTTCATAGTACTCGCCCATCATCGCGTTGGGGTCGAGGGTATCAATGTCGGCTCGTACTCGGGTAAGCGGGGCGAGGACGATACGATGTTTGAGGTCGATAGGTCCGATCGACCATGGTGTGAAGAGAGGGTTTGTGGCTGTATCTGTCATTTTGGAAAGATTATTATTCAGATGGAAATGTAAAAGCAACTTCAAACGATAATATATAGTTGTTAGGTAGATGACGTGCTCCTGCTTAGAAAGCCATAACCTATCCCGAGTTTTCCGGAAATGCTGTTTGATGACTAAGGTAACTCAGCATCCGGCATTAGCAAAAGCAAGAACAAGTTGCAAGGCCACCTGACCTGAGGCAAGAGTGTCTGAGGAGATGCGTTGATCGTTCATAAAGGATGCTGCATGACCGATGACCGACACTGCAACATTGGCTCAGATCTTAATAAAGCTCGAGCCCCTCGACTACTTTTCTAACTTTGCGTATTTTTCGGACCTGTGCCTGCATGATCTCCGTGACGGGGTTCGTGGACCGTTTCACCTTAGGCTTGAGCACGCCCTTTATCTCGGTCTTGCATGCATTGAGACTTAGTTAGGCAGCGATAAGGTGGAGTCGTGTTGAACATGAGGCTCGGAATTAACACGCGTCATGCGCCTCAAAAGCAAAAAGAACAAAGTGATTGATTGTTGTTCTCTCATCTTCCTTTCCCCACTCTTAATACACATGCACAGCTATCATCTACCCGGCCAATGCGGATCACTCACTCCCTATCTATCTATTGTTTGTGTCGACCGAAGCAAGTGATCCTTCCCTCCGGGTAACTGGTGTGTCATCAAACACAGTCTGACACACACCTCCTCCCTCTCCTTCTCCAATCCTGCCTTTCCCCCTTTCCCCTCTCGTCAAACATCCTTTGAATCGATACCTTGGCTCGGGGGTAGAAGGGCACGAACGTCCGAATCGGAAAGTGGGGAACGGGGGAACGGGTCGATCATATCATGTAATCATGGACGATCATGTCCGAAAGGGCGTTTGAGAAGATAGGAATAGGGTTTTATGGATGATTCTTTACATCACCTAAATGGCGATGTTACCGAAAAGAAGCAAGGAGGTGACTGTGTAAATGATGTAAGTGAAGGTGTATAGGTGGCCAATTCATTGCATCGATCAAGATGAAACGTAGGGGAGAACAATAACGAAATGAGGGTAAACGCCTTATAACACACGGAATCCCTCCTATTGTCCTTGGCCCTTGGACTGTAGACGACACATCTTTTGCTTATTGTCCTTTCGGAAACCAATCAATCATCTGTATCTTCCTTCCTTATCCTTGTACCACTACCAATCTCATACACATCGTTGTGCTTTTGGACACCTGTTGTCTGTATCAACACATCACTTCACTCCACTATCATACTCGACACACTCAAGCCCTCGGTCCACTTGGCTCATTGTTTACCTATCAACTATACCAACACCGCATACCCCTTGGTTCTCTGTACGAATTCGGACCGCCTTTAAAGGCGACCCCTTTCAAACTGAAGAAATGACTCCTTCATCCTTCTCCCAATATCCTTCCGAAGGTGATTCGACTAGACATCCTTCTCGCTCACCTTCTACTTCCAGCCTACCCTCAAGTCCAGATCATACAAGACGCTTCGGTGATTCATCAACTTCATCCTCATTACCAGCTGCTCGTCCTCGTACAATTAATACAAGAGCACATCGACATCGATCACTACCACCTCAACCCCTTACTGCCATCTTACTATCTCTTCCTCCTACCTGTCAATTACCGACCCGCAGGAACATTACAAAGGCGAACATGATGTTTGAAGCCAAGAATGAAATGTCGGCTACCATTGCTCAGATGGCAGCAGCACTCAAAGTCGAGGTCAAGGTCGTCTTTGACCAAGCTGGTAGAGTCGTACCCAACCAAGGGGGTACTGTTGATATGCTCGGAGGAGCCAATACCGGGTAAGTCATCTCCCTATCATCCCTTTGCAGACGCTGATCAAGCAGATCGAGGTACTCCCTTCCAGGTCATGTAATCATCTCGATCCCAGCCCTACCTTCAGGTCAGGCCAACAAGCTACGAGAGATCCGAGAATTGAAACTCGTCGTCGAGGGCAAGTCGGAGTTCTGGGATGATGCCGGTAAGTCCTTGTCAGTCTTGTCGAGTATAATCGCTTACAAGTAGGTCGATACAACCCCGTCAGACTTTATACCGACACCATCGATCTCGCCGAAGCCAAACCACTCTTGATCCCATCCTGCGACCCTCTCCTTCCCAGCTGCAAGACTGTTGAGCTAGCTGTCGCTTTCGATCTACGCCTCCCTGGTTGGCTTCCACCCACCCACCGAGCTTTCCTTACCAATACCGAGTACGGTCTCATTGTCCAAACCAAGATCGGATTTACAGAGGCCGCCGCAGAGGTATACGGTCAGCCTAGATCTGGCGATAAATGCGTCGCTACTCGGTCTCTACGAAGACAAGCTACCATCGTCTCCCACATCGCTACCATGGAAGAGAAACATACATCTACCTACCAGACTTTCAATGTCCACCGACATCGATTACCATCTGCTTTGAATCATCGAATCAAGAATTCCACCGAGAAGAGCTACAACGTCACACCCGCTGCCAACTCGACTAGCCCTATTGAATGTATCGTCACTGTACCCGAGTGGGTGGATTGTTATGGTCGAGAAAGGGATCTTAGGATCGGTATCCGAGTTCGAGCTAGAAAAGGAGCAATCATCGCTCAGAACAAGGTCAACGAAGATGACATTTCTCGTCATTTGACCGATGCCCTTGGTGATTTCTCTGGACCTTGGTCCGCCCCTGATGGCGCTGTCTCGACTGGAGACACCTCTTCCGGCTCGGGACCTACTTCTCCCACTGGCCCACCTCCGTCATCCACCCCAATGCAGCGACACAAGAAGGATGATGAAGTCCTCACTCGTATCATCGAGCTAGGAATGGAAGTTGAGGAAGTCGAGTCGTATTCTTCAGTGGTCGCACCAGGATTTAAAGCAACCTACCCAATTCCCGACGAATCCGAACAACCAAATCGACATACATCCCACAAAGCCTTCATCTCCCCTCGATCACCTCGAGCCGATGTTCCCTGTACCACAGATGAAGTCTTTCGAGGTCAGAGGAGCCGTAAATGCCTTCTTGCCGAGGATGGTACTCAGCGAAACTTTTTCTTCGATAACGATGGTTTGGCGATGAACGAGTCGTGGAGGAAGGTGAACGTCGTACTCCCTATGCCTGTTGGTAGCAAAGGCCTCAAAACCCGACCTCAGGCAGAAATGGATGGACCAATGGTGAGAGTCAGGCATGCTCTCAAGATCAGGGTTGTATGTCGAAACGTAGGATCAAACAACCAAGATATGGTAAGTTCACCTCTCTATTCTTGCTTTAGTCAGGATACTGATGATCAGGCGGTAGTTCTATCGGTACCTATCCGATTCGGTACTTGTCCCGAGACCATCGCTGCTGCTTGCCTATACCGCAAACCCCTCCTCCCAGCCTATATCCAGCTCTACCACGAGAACGGTGAACAATTACCCTGCGACCCGCTACCGATTTACAGCCTGACAGATCCAACGACTCCTCCACCGAACTACACACCCACTTACCGGATCACCTCCCCAACCCCAGTTGGTCCATCTCGATCATCCTCCCCTCATGCTATTGCTCGATTATCAACCCCAGAAGTCGATATCCTAGATTTCGCAACCCCATCTGCCAACTCGTCAGATGATGGACACGGTTCCACTAGCGGTACCATTGCTCGGCCACCTTTACGATTACATCAACCCTGGAGTACTGCTAGGCCAGCTACTAAATGTCAAGCTACTTCTCTACCGGTAGTGGCATAATGCTTCATACTTTACGACCTTTAATGACCTCATATTATTTGCATATACATCGCTACGAGTAGATAGTCACATAGTCAATATCCCATTGCTTCCGTTTAAGCTAGACATTGCATCGTATTTCTTTGGATGTATTTTATATCTCGTACCATCGGATGATCCTGCGCGACGAGATGCAGAGATATCAAGGTACATCTGATTGATAGCTCTAGCGTAACATCAAGATCGACGGGACGTTAGAGGTAAACCTTAATCATCCCGTCCCTTCAGACGTGTTGTTGATCAGGTGTTTCGCCACCTTACTATCACCGCTGTATAATCCGCTATCCGAGACATCCAGTCCAGCGAGTCGAAATTCAGCATATATCAGGCCAAACATGTAGCCTTGCTTTCTTTGTCCACCTACCACCTTTCTACACCGGACCAGGAGTAACCAATACCAAGCCAAATTAAGAAGTGAGTCTTCGACACCCGACACGATGATTGATGATCAGTCTCCGAGACCTCCCAAAACAACGTCATTGCTCCTACTTGTCAATGCTCCACCAAACCTATACAGCCAGACCAAATGGAAGCGCTTGATGCGCTTTTCAAACGACTCGAAGTCAATACTACCCCACGGCAAACTGAGGACGCGGTTGTCATCCACCAAAGCTCCGGCCCGGTTATCATGAGCATCAATCAATCTTTCCAAAATATCAACACTTCCGCCGATAGGATGAATGCTACTTTCGGCAGGATAAACGCTACCCTGGACAGGATAAACGCTACTTTGGATAGGATCGAGGCGTCGTTGGACAGCTGCCTCAAAATGACCAAGGAGCTCCTTAGAATCGTCAAAACGCCTGGATTTCTCGAGGCTTTGAATGCCAAGAAGCAAGCTCAAATTGAAAATGTCAAGGTAAGTAAGAACCTTCAATCGCAATCGACCATAGCTGATAGAAACAGACCGAGGCTCATGCTTGATCCCCTTCCACACGCCCAATGGCACCATGACATCACGACTCCCGCCACGCCTTTGACTTCTCCCGACCTCTCCACCCGATCACGTTTCTCCGTTTCTCCAAGCTATCGCCCTCGTATTTTTGCGGACCATTTGTATTTCTTTCTTATAGCGTATTAGTAGTCTTTGTAGAAGATCATTTATCGATCACATCGTATTTTAGTCATAGATAGTTTTCGTAAAATAGTCATTTGTGGCATTCCGCGTTTTCACCTCATGCAATTTTGCGATCACCCCCACTTCTCAGCATCTACATTGAGGTGAGCGAAGCCCGACTCCACGGTAGTCAGACGACCGATTGATTCATAGGACCAGTCTAGTCCCAGAGGGTACGTGAACTGAGTTTTATCAGTCAGGAGTATCCAGTCCATCGGATAGGTACCGCGAAAATACCCCAAGAACCTTGCTTGTCACATGTCCCGTGGGAACGACTTGTGATCCTGCCACCTGGGCTATCATCGCTGTTTTCCAGTATCCGAGAGATTATCAAGAGCATAACAACAATGAGGACACGGTCGTCCCCTCATCGTGTCTATCGTTCACTCTTTCCATCTTTACTCATTATTGAAGAGTAGTATATCGCGATGAGAAGTGAGTGCCCCAATACGCTGCCTTGCTGATCTTCAGCCCCTGGCCCGGCCCAGAATATCAGCCACGCGCCCATTTTGCAAAGCCTTACCACGCGAAATGCCCAAACAGCGAGAGGACCCCTCAAATGGGCGCTTCAGCGACTTCGCCTCAACAACAATCACAAGCACAACAATGTGAATCGAACCGAAACGGCGGTAGTCGTCAACAACAACACCATCCCTACCATCATGACATCCGCACAAAGTCACAGGAACAGACTTGACGAAACGGACAGGATTTTGAAGGACCATTCCAAGAGGCTAGACCAGATCGAGATACGATTGGACGGAATTCTCGCGAAACTCTCGGAGCTCAGTGAGATGCTCAGGCGAAGGGAACGAGCATGAATCGAGGGTGGTCAATGTACGTGATTCGAGCTTGAAGACGTGTGAATGGTCGCTAAAGCCTCCAGGAGCTCTGAACCACTTTCCAATCTCATGTATGGATAACCCTTCTCGTTTTGCCAATTGTCCATTCTGGTAGTCCATTAGGAAGTGTTGTACCTGTAGTTGCCTGATCGTTTTTAGCGGTAGTTGCTTGTACATGCATCTTTGCCTCTCCATTTTCCTGCAGCGACATTTGAGCTAAATTTTCGGCATACCCAGCGTTCTCTTGCAATGATCATATGAGGATTGAAGGCGACGTGCCTCTGATGGGTTAAAAGCATGAGCGGTCCATGGGGTTGGCTGTTATTTCTGTCTGGTACCCGAGACATTATCAAGCATAACGCGAATAACAACAATATAAGTACCATCACGTCCTTTTCGTTATCATACCTATCCCTCCCTTTTGGTCATTAGAGAAAATAAGTCACGATGAGTAGTGAGTCTCCACCACCCAGTATCGTCCACGTCGTAAAGCTGACTTACAGCTCCCAATGTCTCCCAAGTACCCGATGACGCGACCAGCTCGCAAGCCCTTATTATCCGACCTATCCCGGCAGCCTCAGAGCCTCTCGGTAACGTGACTAGCTCGCAAGCCATGGCCAATCTGCCTGCCCCATCAACGCCACAAACACTCGACGTAGCTGTCCAGCATGACCATCCAAATACCGCTTTTCGACAAACTGAGACCGCGATAGTGTTGGGGAGGAACGGACCCATACCGACCATTATGACCCGAAGACAGGGATTGGTCAAGATCCGTGATACGTTGGGCGAAATGATTGAGTCGCTGGACAGGGTTACCGATGCAATCGCGAACGTCAGGTCGAAATTGGAGGCGATGGTTGAGGCCCTCAATGACATCAACTCTCATCGGGATCCCTCAAGGCAAAGATCCCAAGCTCGAATAGAAGACGATCAATGTATGTCACTGGACCTTGACGTCGTATGGATTGTCGCTGATGCGTATAGAGAAACACTTTGACGGAATTCCCGACCTCATGTTTTCGAATTCCGCCTTTCGTGAATTATGTCAGCTCCGATGTACTAGTCGCTCGCCTCATCGTAGTGGTCATATGCAGAGTATTAGTTGTCATATCAAACCATATTACCCGACTATAGCGGCATTGCCGGGGTACCGGGCATAACCAAGAGAGAGAAAGAGGAATTGCCAAGACGTTGTCGGTCGGATCCAAGCCGGTTCGGTTAGGCTATGCCGATATATTGGCAACAAGAACAAGAACAAGGTTAATTTGCGTATGCACTCGTCGTACTCTACCCCAAGGGAGCACCTACATATGGTGTCATCACCCCGCAGTTGACCTCCTTTCTTCTTCAGCAACCATACTTCAAGCCTGATTCAACCGTGAATATCTTACAACAATGTCGAAAACACTACCAGAGAACCAAGAATCACTACCCACCGACCCACTTCAAGCCCTCGGCGTGTCGCTGTTCTTGAACATCACGTCATATCTACCCTTTCCATCCTTACTCGCAGTAGATCAAGTTTGTAAGCAATGGCGAGGAGTAGCCAAAGACCGCGAGAGGACGATATGGCGAGCAGCATGCCATCGTACAGGCGTCGAGAAGACGCAAATGGACAACCTGGAAATGATGGAACATGCAACGGCTCAGCCGGTATGGTATGGTGAGCCAGGAGAAGAGGAGGAGATGCCACCAAATGAGCCTGCGGGCAGTGTAGGGTGGAAGGATATTTGCAAGAAACATGTGGAGCTTGATCGAAATTGGAGGTTTGGGAGGTGTAGGGAGAGGTACTTGACACCTCCTGGAAATAGCGTTTGGAGGATCAAGGTGGATCCCGAAAATCAGACCTTGGTTGCTACCGATAGGACTGGTGAGGATTCCATCCTGTCCAGGTGAGAGTACAGCTGATGACATCAGGGGGCATCACGGTGACGGACTGCGATACCTCTAAACCATTATTCCAGATTAGGGGTGTGAGACCTTTTGCCCACCTTGAATTCGCCAAGGGCTTCGTTGTCTTTGACACAGGTAGAGGTGAGTCTATAACCTCCCTCACTGGGCTGTGCTCATGACAGACTTCGCATTAGAAGTATGGCGAACCCAAAACGTAGTCAATAGATCATCGAACAAGAGTCTGAACAACAAATCCGATTTGTGTGATACTGTGCACTCCCATATCCAACCGGCATTTAACAAGACCACTCAGCCGCTACCAAAAGGTCATCTGGGGTTCTACAGGAAGATTGATCCTCCCACGCCTTGCGTCGCATTCCGAGCTCGAATAGACCAGGAAGACGTGGAAGGAAAAGAGCGAGCTCTATTGGCGACTGCGGGTTCCCAAGCAGTCTATATCTGGGATCTAGAGGAGGGGGAACTTGTCGAAACCATCCGTACGGACCTTAGTGGAGACCGGATTCAGGTAAGTAAATTGAACCGAGTCTGTCATCGAAACTGACGGAATCCAGTATATCGAGTTCGATGAGGAATACGTCTTCATATGCTCGCATACCCGGATGCACGTCTTTTCAAGGGTGACCCAGAAGAAGGTCATGACTTTCCCGCCATTTTCCGAATCACCTTGGTCACTATCGCTGAAATTCGACTTGCTGAATAAAGTCAAATCACTACCTAGACAGCCGGTGGGAGTATCCGGTAATCCAGCCGATCCGGAATATCATGAGAATTGGATGGCATCCCAAGAAGGAGTGGAAGACTATCCAGGAGTCCAAGAGGGTAGTAACGGAACCACTACACTTCCGGGAGCATTGCAAAGGCCTAGGGACTTTTCTGCGTAAGCTAATTGATACTGGCGACAACGATAGAGCTGATGATCAGATGCCACTTCACTGCAAACGACCTGTACTGTACCGCTCGATCCGGCCATGTCGTCGTGGTCCGAGACTACAAAACTGCATTTGCTGCCACGGAGGACAAGAGAGACGAGGTCGTGGCCTCGCACACGATCTTGCTCGATATCACTACGCCTGCCGAGCTTCTCACCACTTCCAAGGACCGCGTTGTCATCTCAACTGTAAGTCAATACTACCAAGGTTTGCATATCATGCTAATGCCCCAGTCAAACCGAGTCATAATCCTCGATCCTGCCACATTGCCATCTCTTCCTTTCACTCACCCCATCAAGCCTGTTCGATTCAATGTCATCCTCTCGACATGCTACGATGGTGTACGCATGGCTGCATGTGTACAAGTCGACAAGTCAAACATATATCATACATACTGGGCTTTGGGAGAAAATTCATTAGGTGGAATCAAAGATCCCATTAGTGGTCAGCGACGACTACCCCCTTTACGAGCTTTGAACGAGTTTGGGATGTGTGTTAAAGTCTGGAACTTTTCTCCGTGGGTCTGAGCCCCTACTGTAACTATACATTGCTGTGTTGTACTCCGTTGAAATGTTGATTATGAATAGGATGAAACGTGTAACAAGGATCCCCTTACCCCTTGTACCTTTGTACGCTTTGACGTCACTTGTGTGTATTGTTGTATCAAGAATTCAAAGGAAGGTTTCAACCAACAGCTTCAATCAATCAACAGCCAAAGTCCTTCTTATCCTTCTTTACTCATTCACCATCTCACTTAACCTTTACCACTCATTATCACAACTCACAACTCACAATGCTCGCAGGTGCCGCTTTCCCAGCTGCATTCCTCACTCGTATGTTTCTTGCCCATCACTCGGTCTGTGACTGAGCTGACCCGTATAGTCGGAGGCTTTGTCCTTCTCCTCCTTGTCACGCTATCCGTACCCATCATCAAGTCGATCCGTCTCCTTGTGGTCAACTTGTCAGACGGTGGAGTCAGAGCCGCCACTATTGGAGTATTTGGTGCCTGCTACGAAGGGATTGCCCCTAGGTCAGTTCACTCGACCCATTCTTCCTTTGAGCCGGACTGATGCCCAGTCTTCCTAGCGAGCGCCTAGGCACCACCTTCTTTGGTGATTCATACTGCACCAATGCTAGCGTCGGATACAGTCTGGATGATGAGCTCTTCGGCAAATTGATCAAGAACCGAGCGGCGAACGTCGTGCTGAAAGGTCTCGCAGGCAGTCTCGTCATCAACGCTATCGCCGCTGGACTTGCTGGGATCAGCGCCATCTTCGCTTTGCTCGCATACTTTTGCTCCAACAGGGTTATGGAAGTGGTAAGCTCTCTTGACGTTGAACATTGTGGGAGGAAATCTGACGACAAGCTTACATTCGTCACACTGCTCCTCGCAGCCTCTCTGGCTTGGTTGGTCTGGTTCCTCGACCTCGCTCTTGTCCTAGTCGCCCGTAACAGGATCAAGGACGCTACCAACGGAGCTTTGGTTGGTCATATCGGCAATGCCGTCTGGATGGGTCTCGCCGCTGCTGTAAGTACCCGCATATATCAGTATTGGGCAGTGTGACTGATCAGGTAGATCGTCTTGACTATCGCTATCTGTGCCGCAGGATGTGGTGCGTTTGGCCGATACTCTTCCCGAAACGAGTACCGCAACGAAGCCACTACCACCAAGCCTGCTCGAAGGTGGCCGTAAGCTCCTATCCTTTCATACTTGAGTCAAGCTGACTTTTAGCTGGCAACGAAAGTACGCAGGTGCTGGTACTTACTAGGCTTGTGGGGAGACTCGCTGTGATACACGATCCCTATAATACCTCCATGACTATGCAGATGATGTTGACGTCGGAGTCAGCTCACCCGAGAGCAGTGATTCGATAATGAGCGTGGTCATGGGCATATGATACATTGCGTTTCGATATTGATGATGACTTCTTACTATTACTGGTTCAAACCTGATTCAAAACTAAGCTTCCTCTCTGCCACTTTCCTGCCTTTTGGGAGGAGAGTCATCGCCACCTGGCTCGAAAGATGAGCTTGCCATAAATGGGGACTTTGCCCGCAAATATTCGCCCTTGATCTGATCATCAGCTGAAGTACCTCTCCCGATCTGGATGGAACTCACCAGAAGAATGACAGGGACGACAGAAAGAGCTAGGGCCAAGAATCCGAGAAGACTGAATATCAGCGCAGAAAACGAAGACTTGTGGATTGACTCACCTGCCTGCCCATTGATATCCGAGATTCTTGAAGAGCGCCTGACTTCCAAGGGGAAGGAAAGCTCCAAACATGTTCTGAAAGGTTAGCGAAGGTCAGAAATGTTCACTCACTCGTCCCAGAGATGCGGCCGATAAAGCAGAACTGGCATATTTCTCGTATGCGTCGGTCAAATAGGTGACTAATCGTCAGACATGGCCTATTACACTCAGGATTCACTCACCAGTCGCCATGTAAATACTGTAGATCCCAAGACCAATCAACCCGATAGCAAGGGTGGGTACCATAAAATGGACATGAGGGTAACTCGACCATCCATACCAGAAGAGACCGGCCGTGAAAAGCAGACTTCCAGGGATGGAGAAGTACAGCCTCGCTTCTGGCACTGGCTTGCCGGGTTGTTTCTTGTTCTTGCGGCCGGAATTGAGGTAGAGACGGTCCTGGAAGGGGTTGATGATGGTTCCGATGATTGCGCCCACTGATAGGGCGAGCTGTATCAGGCTCGTTTGCATCGTCGAAAAGCCATAACTATCAATCAGCGAAAGGCCAGCGATGGGACTCACTTGTTGCCGAAAGTCTGAGGAATACTGGACTGGAAGAGGAAGAGGAGTCCCCAGGCTGCAAGTCAGCTGTGCATCATGAATTGGTATGGCAAAGATACTCACCGAACGATACCCAGAGGGTAAAAGAGATGACGACAAACTCTGTGACCAGCATCTTGGTTGGCCTCAAGAAGCTGACCTTCATATTTGTCAAAATAGATGTCTTGTCCAATTCCGCCTTGGCATAAACATCCCTTCCAGTCTCTTTCCTGATCTTCTTGGCTTTCTTCATCAGGATCACATCACCTCTGGTCTCCCTCAACAAGAACCAAAAGACAGGAAGGAGACCACCGCATACAATAAGCTGGATCCAGAAGATCCAATGCCAATTCAAAGGGTCCTGGTTGGTCTGGATAGCTCCTCCGATGAATGGTCCGAGGGCGATACCGACCACGGAAGTCATACCGAAGATACTCATTGGAATACTTCGTTCTGACGTCAGTCCACTTACAACGTCACAGACTTACCTTTGGGTCCCTTCCAAATGTCCGCGATGGATCCACCGACTAGATTGATGGCGACCGAACTTGCTCCTCCGCCGAAGAACCGAGTTGTGATCATAGTCGCAAAGTTCGTTCCGACTCCCGAAGGTACAAGGAAGATGAGGAAGACGATGTAGGAAATCTGGCAATCAGATACTCCTCATTCCACATTGATGGAGACTTACAAAATATCCGGGCATTCGGCCAGAGTTCTCGGTCATAGGGACAAAGATCAATGGCCAAAATGCTGCTCCGATATTCCAACTTGTAGTTGCCCAGTATAGAGTGGGGAAATTCTCCTGTGAGACATTGAACTCTTGCTCCATGTATGCGTTTCCAGAACCGTATGCTCCTGCGGGCAAACCAAACAAGATGGATCTGATCGTCAGCTGTCTCTCCCCAGGTTCTTGAGTCTGGTCACTTACATGACGCAGACGGCTATGGTGACGGTCCACTTGTATCCTTTTGACCAATTGAATGGGTTCTCCGGATCATCGGGTCCATTCCAATCAATCACCTCCCGGCCATCTTTCTCGGTTCTGCTTTGCCGACCGGCACTTGATGGTGAATGTAATGTGGCTGGGATATCAGCGAATGCCTCACAAACGTGCAACTTACTATCATCTTCGTGGTGTGATTCTGCTGTGCCCCCAGCCATATTCAAATGATTCCAAGTCTTTCGTGTATGTTGGTAGAAGTACAATGCTGAGCGATCCGACCTCGCATCCCGGCTTAAAAGCTACATACCGACTTCGTAGTTTAGCCAATCAAGCCGAAAAGCCTCACTAATGTGGTCGTCATTCTACTGGAAATTGTAGATGAGTCAGCGCAGATTAGCAGATCCGCTCTCTAAATCCGCCAGTCGCCCCTGGGTCCTGGATCTACTCGGGAGTCTACCTTGGAAAGAAGCCTGCTTGTTTGGAAATACGTCTCAGGCATGAAGGAATGCGCATCCAAAGTTTCACAGAAGACATGAAGCCCAAGCGAGTGGCCGGGTATGGAAGCGATGATCGGCGACGAATGCCGCCGGTACGCCAGGCACTTGCAATAATCATATTCTCTGCCGTCCATTTCGGTAACTCAGGGGTCAGGTTAAGCTGCGCCCTGTCTGCCCTTCTTCTGGATGTCCAGGAAAGATGAGTCATGTGCATATATACAAGAAGAGGCCTTATTCTCCCAAATCACAGACGGATATCCCCTGGCTCGCCAGGATCCTCCTTCTCTGATAGCTCGTCGTCGTGATCTCTGCTGAAAGACCGCCACGTCCATAGAAGCAGGACACTCGCCAAGGTGATCAATATCTATCTTGTCAGTGTTCGTGACCACACGAAAAGGTCCAGGAGACTTACGCATCCCACAAGACCTATCCATACAGCATTGCCTCTCGTCACCTCGAAAGCCGAACTACGGTCTTTTCGGGTAGTATTGTACTCTGCTATTCCCTCCGCTAGAGCAGGCGCTAGCCGAACGCCGAATGCGAACCCGATCCAACTCAGTATACAGCTCAAGAGGACAAGCCCAGTTGCTGTCTTGGCAGTCAGCTCAAAAGTACTTGCCTCCTTGCGTGGTGACTTACGATTCTAGCAATGTGGTGGGAACGGGTCTTGATCGAAAATACTTTGTATAGCCTCGGACCAAATGCGATGATAAGAAGGATGAAGCTGACTAGGTAGCACACCAGCGGTCCAGTGTCGTGACTTCCCAAAAGCGAGAGGACGGCGTACTGCTGTGGAAATTCGGGTTGATCGGTGCCCACCGACACGGTTGCGGTAAGGCTATACGCTCCTAGTGAGCTCGTACATCCGTGTAAAGCAGAACCCCTAACACATATTAGCAAGAGTTCTCACTTAGAAGCAGGAAAGACATGCTCGAGACCAAACCCAGATGAACAGGCACCCCACATCCCTGCTCGTAGATACGCCCTACTGGTGGCGGTCGTTACTTGTGCAAAGTAAATACTGGGAGTTGCACTGGCCGAGAGGATTGTTACTAGGAACAACGCAAACGTCGCGACTGATCATTAGCATGCATACAACAGCCAACACTCACCAAGCAGGAAGGTGATGGTCTTCTCCAGATGCGCCATCTTAGGTCGCGCACATGGAGTGGTGAAGCAGAGCCGCTCAAGGAGGACTTGGCGTGGTTCTGATTTCACAAGATCGAGCTCAAGCTGTTATTCTATTTCTGACTTCTCGGACGATTACGTTCCGCTAAGGCCTGAAGACCGAGCTTAAAGAAGAAAGAGAAATTCGCTGGAAGCCACAGGGCGCTTAAACCCGTAAAATGACATCACGTTACGTTATCGAAGTGATGCCGGTCATCTCTTCGAGCAAGCCAAGAGTCAGTTGCCAACGGAGCTGAACTAGCTTGGGGCGGTGCCATGTCCCATGCTGGTCGTGGTAATTACATGCTCCTTTTGATCTAGGCCAGATAAGCTGTCTCGATTGCTGTGTCCAGCGGGTATGACCCCGTTCAATGTCCATCTGAGAGTGGGGGATCGCCAACGAGCCGGATAACACATCTGTGGGCATTCTCCTGGTATCGCAAAATGACTCCACAACGCCAAGCCACCTATCATCACCGCCCCTGACCGACTGACCGTGATATTCAAGCCATGTGATGGAGGTATATAACCTCGTCAAGGAGTAAGGCTTTCACAATGACCTCTTGCTGAGCGATTGAAAACACTTTCGGCTTAGAAGGACACATCCACAATGATTCGAAACAGACCCATCGTCAACACTGTCGTCGGCTTTCTTGCCCGTGAGCCAGCTCATCACCGCCAGTACTTAGGCTAACAAGCAGTAATCGCCTTCATCTTCTTCCTCTTGTGTACCATCTCATCACCAATTGTTCAATCAATCTATCTCTTTAGGGCCTCGACGACTGGCAACAACCTCAACGCCCACGTCCAATTCGGAACATTTGGAGGCTGCGGAACTACCAGCAGCATTAGGTGCGTTTATCTTTATCAGCAGATATCGGTCTGGTCACTGACCTGCTTAGAACCTCTAGCCGCTACCCTCGTCCTTATGGGGCAGTGGCATGTACACCCACCGAGCTGAGCTATGAGATCCTCACTTCGGAGCCATATCAGACATCACCCAACTCGTACACTTATCGAACAAGAGTGCTTGTAGACACGAAGACCACAGGCGCCTTGATTCTGAACCCTATCGCTTGTGGTCTAGCAGGGATGGCGATGATTCTAGCACCTATCGCTGCTCTTGTGAGCGGCAGGGTGGTACATGGGGTGAGTACCGTTCATGGACTACCTGGCGCAATTGTTGATCAGATTCAGATGACGAGTATCGCAACCGCTCTTGCTACACTCGCTGCATGGGCCGCATTCGGAACTAACACCGCCATAATCGTCAAGGTCAAGAATGGGGTTCAGTCGAGCATAATGGGCGTCTCGGCTGGAGTGTCGACCTTCAATTTTACGTGGGGAGCGGTCATGCCAATGTCTCTCATAGCCGCCGTGAGTGCCACTCTCTTGAGCTTCTAGTTTCATGGTCGCTAACAGATAGGTCCTCTTATCTGTCGCATTGGTCATAAGCGCCTTGTCCTTCTTCCTCGGAGACAAGCCGCCCAGATACGAGCACTCTTATAGCACTGGTACGAGGAAGGAGATGAGACGGGGATCTACCATTAGTTACTAAAACCCATCGATACGTCAAAAGACCAAGTATAATGCGTCAAAATAGTGTAAGAAGAGCCCATGTATGTTGCCGTTCAGCTGTAGTATCCCCAAGGCTCTGCGTTGCGACAGGCGATCACCCACTCAGGCATTGCCGAGATCTACGCTTTCGGAAGCATCTGCCTCGGCATGCACTGTAATGTTTGCCATGCATGACCGAACGAGGATGCGTCGCTGCTCCTGCGAGATATCCCTCAGATTGGTATTCACCTGGGTTAAGCATGTATTTAAGCGTAAAAAAGCCACCTCGGAATTTGTAGCCAAGCCGCTTAGTGAACCCTGTTTCCTCGCCGGACGAGTGCATCAAAGGAAATGCCAAGACATACGGGTTTGCTTAATTGGTTCTTGATATTTCTGGGTATGTTGGCTACGGGAAACACAGATCTACATCTTACTCCTCCATCAAACTCATCTCTTCAACTCTTGTCATGATCAGTGCTACGCTATCCACTCAACATATTCACCGATCTTCTTAACACGAAATGATCGTCCCAAAAACAACCGTCGCCATCTGTTCTTTGTTTTCGCGTAAGTGAGACGCGTGCCGATCGAGCTTGAGTGCTGATCTATAGTGATTGGTTTCATCCTCTTGGTGGTGACTACATGCTCTGTACCCGTAAATGAAAACATCTACCTCTTTGAACTTCGTGGAGTGACTAGTAACGAGACTACAATCGCTAGAGTTGGCGTTTTAGGCTTATGTGGTGATTACATCGGTCGGTAAGTCTAGCCAAACCATACCTCAGACCACGGCTTAGCCAATGCTCAGATCATCCCGAGGGAGACAGAAAGCTATGCATGGCTGCACGAAGGAAGGACTAGGGTTTCCCATAACGACAAAAAAGGATGTACACAAGGATAAACGTGGACGAATCGTATCCGTCGAGACGACCGTTGCGGACAGGGAATTGACCAGGGCATTGGTCTTCAATCCTCTCTCGGCGTCTTTTGCCGGCGTTGCAGCACTCCTGGGCATGTTTACATACGCCATCAGACCTTGTCTATGTCTTAGCATCGTGAGTTCCGATAGTCGCGATCAAACTCAGCTGACCCGCCAGTGGACGTACACCATGTTAGCTTTATCCACGTCCTGTGCATGGATCGCTTTCGCTATCAATATTACCATCACTCTACGAACCAAACAGAGGATTAGAGACTTCGTGACCCGGCCGGACCAAGTCATCAGTCTCAAAATTGGGCCTACCTCATGGATCGCATTGGCTGGAGCAGTGAGTCTGAAATCAAGCTACCTTGTGAAGTCCAGCTGACGACATAGATTGCCCTCACTGCGGGGCTTTTGGCTTGGACTATCGATATCTTCGACTCGCCCCAGGTGTATGAGATCCGCCGACATCCTCGGTCATTCCAGAGAGGCTCACAGGGATCCGTCATGACCAAGGTGTATTCATCTGCCGACAGTTCTCGGCGAGCCAGCTACGTCTGACAAAGGCCAAGCCATGCCGAAGTTCCAAACGTTGTATTTGTAAACGTTGTATGTTGTAGTAATGATCCCGTAATGTATCTCTCTTATCAGAGCACAGCTCAAGCCCGCTGCTTCCGAAGGAAGCCGAAAGAAGAAGACTAAGAACACTAGCGCATCCTGAGCGGCTCTCTTGGCGGATGGGCAGCATAGCCGCCGAGAGATACGAGCTCATGACCTCACTTAGCTGTGAGGCTTGGCACCGATATCGTGATGTCACCAGTCGTGACGCCCCTATATATGCATATCAATGGAGTTGATAGCTCATACTCTTATCAACTTCAATAATCAACAATGGCAAGAGAAAGCGCCGCCGTACTCAGTTTGACCTGCCGTGAGTCAACATCATCGGGTGCGTGTGTCGGCGCTCACCTTCAGTTCTGGCGTTCGTGCTTCTAGTGGTTACATGCTGCTCCGCCCCAGCTTCTGGGGCAATCAATCTTTTCAAAGTCGTCGTAGGGGTATCTGGCCAAGAAGCTCAGCTTGAAGTCGGCATTCTGGGGTTCTGTCTTCGGTCTACCGCGTGAGTGTGATCTCGAATGGGCACCAGTCCAACTTATCATGGCAGCGGTCCAGGTGGTACCGGATGCTCTCCCAGGTCACTTGGCTTTCGATTACTTATGGGAAGTCCTGGAGCTGGGGGTTCTTCGAGCCTTGGATTTGGCAGTGGTTCACTCACCAATGGAGCGATTAGTGGTGCGAGAGGCGCACAGGTGGTGGCAAGCGAAGACTTAACTCGTGCCATGGTGTTTACGCCCATAGCAACAGCCGCCTCAGGCCTCACGACCATCTTTGCCTTGGCGACCTGGGCATCTCGAGGTAATAGGTCGATGGAGCTGGTGAGTCGCGTCACAATCTGTGATGCGACCTCTGACGGGACAGGTCACGATCATCATGTCAGCCGTCACGGCTGTCTTATCCTGGATCGCCTTTGCTATCAACATGGCCGTATCCGCAAAGGTCAAGCAGGGTGTCGACGCACTCCAATCATCTATACCATCAAACCAGAATCTCGCATTTGTCTTTGGAGCTGCTACCTTCTTGCCCTTGGGAGCAGCGGTAAGTCGTCAATAAATCGAGCGAGTCAGTCACTGAGAATTGTCAGGTCGTTGTGAGCGCCGCACTGGCATGGGCCGTATATGAATACATGCAGAAGAAGCCAGATGTGGATCGTAGGGACTCAGCAGAAACCGTCGTGAGCCATGATCGAGCTTGGTCCGACAAGCAATGAAGATAGGTGACATCGTAAAGAGTATATGTAATGGTTGCGGTTGATCGTAATTGAGATTGATATCTATGTATTTGAAGATGAAAGATATCATCGAGGTCGATTGGGCTTCTTCTTGACAAAGAGGACGCTATTGAGCTTGGCTGCCTCCTCTGCTGGATTGACCGGCTTTCGTATCGCGGGATTGGTCGTAGACGGGGGTTTCAAGGCAAAGGGTAAAGAAGCGGTCGGTGCCCTAGGTGGTTCGAAATTTTCAACTCGAGGTTTCTTGATACTTTCGAATCGGTTTTGACCGACTTTGAATCGGTCTTGGGCGGCTTTCGGTGATTCGGTCGTTGCCCTAATATCGGTTGGAAGTGATGTACGACTCTGAGCCATGGGTCGGGCTCCGGGAAGCGGAGAGATGGGAGAAGCCTCGCGTGGTCGTTTGAGACCAGCAGCGGGCCTTGGTGCTGGTATGCGTGGTCCGCTTTGCAACGGTGATGCAGTAGCCTGAGTACCGGAGAATAATGTGACGGAGCTAGGTGCGTTTGCTTGTCGAGGTCTGGTTGGCCCTGCTAGCCTATTGGCAGCTATAGGATCGAATTTGCCGGACGCATGCGTAAGGGCGACTTTGGCTCTCTGTGCCTCCGCTTTGGCTTTGCCGAAGATACCTTTGGGAGCCTGAGAAGTAGTGGGCTGATCTGAAGGGTCAGTCACGGCGACATACGACGGAAAGGACTTACGACGAGGCTGCCCAGCTTTCACTACCATCATGCCTCCCTGACGACCTCGAGCAGCTTTCCCTCGCACAGGAGCCGTCATCTTGTCCACAAACACCACCTTTCTCGCTTGCTTCTGTTCCTCCAGTTCCTTGTATCGCTGCGCAAGCTTGTCGACTGCATTTGTCTTTCGCTGCACTTGATCTTCTAGAGCTTTCTGCTCATATCAGCCAGACACGACGGCTAAGTCGAAAGGTTACTTACCTTGTACATCCTCCTCCAACCTGTTGTTCGTACCTCTCCGTGTCGCTCTCTGCACTGGTCGTAGAACATTGGGTGATCCTTGATTAGGAGATACTCCCATAGCCAATCTGTCTCCTTCCGCAGGTGCTATACAGTCAGTACTTAGTTTCATGATTGGAACCTCGTGACGTACTGGTGAATTGGCTTCAATTTCCGTCAACTGTTCCATGGGCAGCTCATTCACCATGAATGCGACCAATTTATACTCCATCTCTCCAACATCCCAGATCCGAGGTGCATTATGCTTGAGCACTGCTATATCAGCAATGTACGTGATGTCGTATCGGACCGCTTAACTCACCATCCTGCGTGATCTCCTTTAAACTCCTTGGTCCCTTGCCCGTATGAACCGGAGCCTTGTGCATTCTCATAAACCGCAACTCATCCAGCCGATCTTGCGGGTCTTTAGCCCTAGCCTTCTCCTTTCCCTTCGAGCTTCCTACGAGAGGTATACCTCCTTGATTGAGTGGTTTGGCCGAGTTGGATGTTGGTAGAGTACTAGGTCCTGCTTTGGCGTTGTCTTCTGACTCCGAACCGAATAGGTTATCGCCATCTTCTTCATCGTATTCTAGGTATTCCATTGGGAAAGCACTAAGTGACACGGCGTGGTAGCAGGCGGACAGCAGAGAAACGATGACAGGTACGAAACACGATGGACAAGATAAGATTCCGAAGTAACCTTGGCAGCTTCACAATGCATAGATCTAATTCATTCCATCGAGACTGCTAGGGTAGAGAAGGACATCGTCATAGCATACGAGGAGAGCTCAACAGATTCTACGAATGCAGTATGTATAAACGATAGGTGTAGAAATGGTAGTGAAATCGATGGATCACATGACTGCTGGTAAGATACAACCCAAGCGACAAGGTGCGACACGTACCGCTGCAGCAGCCTTTAGCCTCGACAGGCGAGTACGGGTCTTCTCCTTTCTGCAAAGGCCCCCAGACAGATGGAATCTAGTGATTAGTTATTGATATTTTGTATTCCTTACGAGGGGATCCTTGGTGGATCGGCAGTAGTTGATGAGACTAGATGTCAGCGACCGCCTTCAAGTACTACTCGTGCTGACGCTATGAGGGCCTCCAAGATGTGTTGCTCACGGTGATTGGACTTACTTGAGACTAGCAATGCTGACCATGACCCTGGGCCTGGCGAGCTCCTCCCTCAATCGATGATTATGTTCCATAAGTCGACGAAGCTTGATCTCTGCCATGGTGGCTTTGTTGGCTCTAGCAGCAGCTGAAGACATCGTTGTTTATGTTTATTGGTACTGGGAAAGAGATGAAGACTAGTAATGGAATGTAGTCTGTGCATATGTACAGGGTTGAAAAGGATGCATTATGCACAGACCAACAAAGGTACACACATACACACAACAATCAACGTCCCGTCGTACAAGAACAGAAAGGCTTATCCTCACTTCCTTCTACTTGAATCACTAATTCGCTTAGACCACTTATCTTTCCCTTGAGTACCCTTTCTACCCTGCTGACGACTTTTGAAGCATTGGCGTATATCGTCTGACCGTGTTTTCGATCTGGCTGAGATGAAGGTTTTGAGGGATCGTACGCCGATGCCGAGGGCGCTAGGTGGATATGAATAGACCCTACCAGTTCACCCTCGCATCGAGGCCAGAACCGGGGAGAGCCGTAGTTGGATAACCCTTCTACCGATGAAAGCTACTTGTAAGCTAATGGCCTTGCTTTGGGGACTCACCTCTGCTAAGGCCTCCCGGATTTCCTTCTCTTTTCCTTCGCCCACGTCCAAGCACAAAATCCGACCAGAATCGATAACAAGCGGCACGACGCTAGCGACGATAAGAAGGGCAATGAAGATTGATGCCAACGGGTCAAAGCCGGACCAGCCAGTCCATTTGATCAGGATGGTAGAGACAATGACACCGACACTTCCCAAAGTATCCTGCCTGATCAGCTCCGATGTGTGAAGTGGATGCTATACTCACGGCAAGGACGTGAAGAAAGACACCACGCATATTGTGAGAATGGGCGTGATCATGACCGTGCGAATGGTCGTGGGCATGGGAGTGATCGTGATCGTGATCGTGGTCATGTGAGTGAGGCTCTCCATGCCCATGGTCACAGTCTTGGTGGTCGTGCTTATCGTCGTGGCTGTGCTCGCCATGGCTATGTCCATGAT
>Ga0308160_10000727_pt1 | contig 56014 bp, 73 predicted proteins | sample PhyFR1_FD_201036 | JGI IMG/M metagenome (GOLD analysis project Ga0308160, IMG submission 201036) | Phyllosphere microbial communities from UC Gill Tract Community Farm, Albany, California, United States - DLSLF.R1 | ecosystem: Host-associated > Plants > Phyllosphere > Unclassified | place: USA...
AAGAGCTGATGGTAGAAACCGGTTGTCAAGGAAGAAGAGGTAAATGGCGAAGAGAAGCCCGAGATCAAGGACGAGGAAGGGAAAGAAGAGGAAGGCGACGGTACTGAGGAATATACATTTGCCCAACCTTCTTTGATCACCGGTGCCAAGCTCCGAGATTATCAGTTGGCAGGAGTACAATGGATGATCAGTCTATACGAGAATGGTCTAAATGGAATTCTAGCGGACGAGATGGGTCTGGGAAAGGTCAGTCAGCAACTGCATTGTCTCAGGCTGAAGCTGACGAGATAGACATTACAAACGATATCCTTCCTCGCTCATCTGAGGTCGAAGGGGACATGGGGACCTTTCCTTATCGTTTGCCCCTTATCTGTTCTCAACAATTGGGTTATGGAATTCGAGAAGTTCGCTCCCACTGTCCCTGTAAGCCTCTTCCTGTCACGAGAACCAAGTCAAGAGCTGATAATAGGTGATCATGTACCACGGCTCGAAAGATGAACGAGCGGAAATGCGAGCAACCCGTCTCCAACCACCCACTGCCGCTGGAGTGGGCAAGTTAGGAAAAGGCAAAGCGGGACAGAGGGGTAAAACATTTAAAGCTGGGTCCAATACTAGTTCAACATTTCCTGTGGTGGTCACGACGTACGAGATCTGTATGAACGATAAACAGTTCCTTTCCGGGTTCTTGTGGAAATACATCGTTGTTGATGAAGGACACAGGTTGAAGAATTTGGATTGCAAGTAAGTCATCCCGCCTCTCGTTCAGGACGAGCTGACGATAGGCTTATACGAGAATTGAAGAGTTATACGAGTGCAAATAGGTTGATTCTGACTGGTACCCCTCTTCATGTGAGTGATCTCAACGACATTGTTCCGAATTCGCTAATCCGAAGAACAACCTGGCCGAGCTATGGTCACTACTCAATTTCATCCTACCTGATATCTTTGACGATCTCGATTCATTCCAACAATGGTTCAATTTTGACGATATGAATTCTGGTGAAGGCAATGAAGGGATCATGAACAAATCATCAATCGTCACTTCCCTACACGCCATCCTAAAACCATTCCTCCTACGTCGACTCAAGGTTGATGTCGAAAAAGATTTACCTCCCAAGAAAGAATATCTACTCTATGCCCCTCTTACGCAGCAACAAAAAGATATCTATCAAGCTATCGTTTCGCGCAATATCCGAAAATACCTCGTGGATAAAGTATCAGGACGAGAGGAAGAGGAGGAGGAAGGTGTTAAAGAGGTGGTTGAAAATGAGGGGAGGTCGAAACGGAATTTGGGTCGAATCGATTACAAGATTGAGGAGAATGATAGCAAGTTTATCAATGATTTACAAGATGGAGTGGCAAAGGAGGAACCCAGTGGAGTCAAGGACAAGTCAGCGACAGAGGTTGGGCAAGAGTGGGCCTACAAGCAAGCCAGTAAGTCGGTCCTCGCAATTCTGGACACAGTGCTGATGACTAGCAAAACACGTCAACAACATGCGACTTCAAAATCTAGTCATGCAGCTCAGAAAGGTCAGTTCCTGATCTTTTGCCTTCTGGTCCGTGAGCTGATAGAACAGATCTCGTCCCATCCATTCCTGTTTGACTGGCCGTCTGACCCCAAGACAAACGAGTTGGTGGTCAATGATGATCTAGTCAACGCTTCAGGAAAGATGTTGCTGTTGAATCGATTACTGGATGCTTTGTTCGATAAGGGACACAAGGTCCTGATTTTCTCTCAATTCACGACCATGTTGGATGTTATTGTGAGCTCAACTCCTTCTCCTTTTTCTCCACCTCCCCATTCCCAATTCTTCCCAGTGCCTCGCTCGTTTCGTCGCATCGAGCTGACGAGATAGGAGGACTGGGCTACATTGTACAAAGGCTGGAAAGTCTGTCGAATCGATGGCTCCACCTCACAAGCTTCAAGACGGGAACAAATGGTTGAATTCAACGAAGGTGGAGATGGACCAGATGCTACTAAATTGTTCCTCCTCTCTACCAGAGCTGGTGGATTGGGTGTCAACCTCGTTGCTGCCGAGTAAGTCGTCCATTGCCTCCGTATGACTGTAGCTGATGGGCAGTACCGTAATCTTCTTTGATCAAGATTGGAGTAAGCTGACCCAATCTGTAGTCACAGGTACAAGCTGACCCCCAGACCCTCAAATGGACCTTCAAGCACAAGATCGAGCTCATCGAATTGGTCAAACCCGCCCTGTGCTTATTTTCCGACTAGTCTCAGCCCATACTATCGAGACCAAGATCCTACAGAAAGCAGGAAACAAAAGGAAATTAGAAGCCCTTGTAATCTCCCAAGGAAAATTCGGTCGAGTAGTCGACGAAAATGGAAAAGTCATCCTTGGCCGATCCAAGAATCCAGAGTCAATGGCTGGAATGGCCAAGGCATTATTGGATTTAGAAGGAGAAGAAATCAATGTGGCTAGTGCTGGAGATCAGATTATTTCAGATGCCGATTTGGAGGTATTGATGGATCGAAGTCCGGAGGCTTATGCCAGGGAGAAAGGATGGAGCGCTGGATTGGGACAAGGTGGAGAGAGGGCTGAGAAAATCAAAAAGGGAGAAAGGACTGCTTTTGAGGTAAGTCCACATGTCCTCGCTTGGGGGTGTCGATAGTGATAGTGATACTGGGCTGACATGAAGGTGTTTGTATCATCAAAAGATGAAGCTTCGGATGGTCTCGCTACGTTGTTCGGAGGGGATGGGGAACAGAACACGGAATAGAGCATAGGCTTGAGAGTTAGACCGTAATGTTCATCGTTCACGACATTGTCCACACTCTATCATGTTTACAGGCTGTTGTAATATTAGTAGATATAACGATACTATCAAGTTGTAGAATAGAATATCATGCATCATACATCATGCGAATCAGCATCAATCAAGAATGCCACATGCCACATTACATACGCCCACTGTTCCTGTTAAGCCAAGAACCGAGTGGGCTATCCTCCACTTGCGCCACTTCTCATTTCCCACCATATACGTACACCATACAGTATACGGATGTCCACCTCCCAACATAGCCTATCCCCTAATACCGACACGGGCAACGGGAATGGGAAGGCTAAAGTCAAAGACAAGAGCAAGGTGAAAGGTGATGGGAAGGTTAAAGTGAAGAAGGAATCGATTGATGAAGAGAAGGATAAACCGTTCAGATGTGATGTTTGTCCGAAGCGGTATGCTAGGAGGGATTATCTAGATAGGCATCTGCTCAATCGTATGTGACATCAACTTCATTCCCATCTTCGATCAACAGTCTGCTGGGTTGCGTCTAAACACTCAATGAACAGATTGATAGTGGATGAAGGGATTAATGGGATGGAATGAAGCGCATAACTGATAAGTAGATGAAGCGCGTAATTTCACTTGTCAAGCATGTGGGAAAGGTTTCGCTCGGGTGGACGTACTGAAGAAACACGAATCGAACGCATGTAAAATTAAACAAGAAGCTGAGGGTGGTACGGAATCGTTGGCATTCAAGCAGACTGAGAGGGAGATAAGGGATGATAGGGGAATGGTGAATAGGGATTTCCCAATTCCAGGTTCAGCAACGCGTCCGATACATCCTATACGATCACAACAGCACTCACAGTTACAGACATATGGTCGCGGGTCAACGTCAGCGGCAGAGATGGAATTGGAGTACAATAGACCGCTCTCATCGAGTAGATGGGAATGGGAAGGACGAAAACGTAATCGATCCGATTCTACTTCGAGCTCGAGGGGTGGGAGGGACGTTTCGATAGAGAGACGATATCGGCCTATACCACAATATCCTCAGTATCCTGGACAATATACTCCCTCTCACTCTCTTCCTATTCCTCAATCTCAAGGACAAGGTCAAAGCCATCGCTACACTCCCGCTTCAACACCTACGATCCCCCTCCCGCTGCACACTGATACGACACACCATCCAAACTCAATGCCATCGATGCCATTAACGATGCCAATGCCGTTAATATCACCTACACAACCGACACAGCATCAGAGGGATATGTCCATCTCCCTAGCGCCCGCTTACGCACCGACACCAATCGCAATTTCAGTATCGCCCATACCTCCCCAAAGGTCATTGTACGAACCACCAATAACTGATACGAGTAGTGAATTCGAGATTCCAGGAAAAGTAGGGGAGAATATGGATGATCTACTAAGTTGGTTATTCAACTCGAATACCGGGACTGGGACTGGAGATTGGGCCGGAACACAGGATTTAGGTGGTCAACAATACTTGCCTACTTTTCTTGAACCTACTCCCGCTCCAGTGGAAGGAGATGAGGTCGTACAGGGTTCATCGGATCAAGATCAGAATCCAAGTTATTATCATTACGATCCACCTATCTCGTCGACAGGAGAAAATCAGGTTCGGCCTTCAAATACGATATCAACTTATCACAGTGGACATCAGTCGGCTACTACCACTACCACCGCAGGGCCTTCCAGTCAGCATAGACGATATCCACAACCGGTTCATCCTTTGTATGTACCGAATATCCCAGGGAAGACTAGTATCCCCACTTTCACAGGAACCAGTGGGAGGGAGAGGGAAAGGTATAAAGAGGTCATTGATGAGGATGTAAAAGCGGATATGATGGATATGTTCGAGGTTAGTCACGCTCGTCTCGTCAAAGATTCAGAAGATTCAAAAGACTCGGCCGACCTAGGCTCTTGCTGCCCATGTGCTGACGTCCAGCGTGCCGGTAAAGAAGCCCTCTCATCACCAGCATTCAGTATCCACCGAATGAGGCTCTACCTAGAATTATACTTCATGTACGTCCCCTCCCCCTCCCACAGGAGCTAAAGGAGATAGGCACTTTGCCCCTCTGTACCCTATAATCCACCAACCGTCCCTCCTCTATCGCCGACTCCCGCCCGACTTGTTATTGGCGTTGATCTGTATCGGGACTGCATTTGCGGAGGATAAAGAGGGATTGAGAATTGCATCGTTCTTGCATAAACGGCTTAGGAATCGGATCTTTGAGGTATGTCCTTCTCTCCTCATCTTCTCTTTTTTGCGTTCTTCTTCTCTATGGCCGCGGGTGAGTGGGCGAATTATGCTTATGATAGATGGTCGAAGATGAACCGAAAGCATCGGTACATAATCTCCAAACTCTTCTTCTGATCAACCATTTTTCAAGATCATACTGTTCACTAAAAGAACATGCAATCTCGCAGGTACGTCCCTACATCAACTCCTTAGCCCGGCAAGGACGACGCTAATGATAGATCTTCCACTCTCCTTCAGTGTACATGATCAGACTAGCGGGGACCCTATTACCAAGGTACGCAATCACCCGAGCCAACTGTAAGAGAGGCTGGGCTTGGCTGACTCGCAGATTCAATAGACAGAACCCAACTAGTGATGATCCTCTTACTTGCTGGCTTGATTGGGTTGGGGAGGAGGAGAGAAAGAGATTGGGATGGTTTGCTTTCATGATGGATTTGGAGAATGCGGCTTTGTATCGTCATTTCTTGATGGTCAGTCTTTCTCTCTCTCCCTCGTACTCTGGTCATCCATATTCTTGCCCTTGTCCCTCCCAGTTCTTGAATCAAGTGAACAGAGTGGTCATCTCCCCACCGAGTCCCTCTCTACTTCCCGCTATCGCTGAAACCAACTAACATCCCCAGATCCATTGCTATTTCATGGAAATCCCCTTCCCAACCTCCTCTTCATCCTGGACAGCCCCAGATCCCTATACATGGTCAACAGCCCTCCGTACCTCCCTATCAATCCCGACCCCTTCTTTCCGAAGCGCTCTAAGAGAGTTAGCAGGTAAAGGTCAAATCCCCATAGGTCTCAACGATCAATCACTCTGGATCCTCATTCACGGCCTCATAAACGTTTCTTGGACATTACTATGGCGAGATCTGGGGGAATTGAGTATGGTTCATGAAAATAAAATTACAGGGTGGAAAGATAGTTTAAGAAGGGCTTTTGGGGTTTTGGTTAGATATGTTGAAGCGAGATCTTCGACTGGGTGTGAGGAGGCTCTGTTTACGGTTGGGATACCTTTTGCTCAACTTGGTATGTTTGGTTGTGCCTCTTAGTCAAGGGAGCGGAAGGTACTTGATGTTGATGGCAGGTTCAATTTTGTTATTGAGCGATACGGAGATGATTAGGATATTTGCAGGTGCAGCCAGTATGTCTTTGGTCTCTTCTCCTCGCCTCTCCTCTCTACCAGCCCTTCTCGCTCATACTCTTCCTCCTTCGCCCCCACCGTTCCCCAATCAGAATGCGGATATGATGCGAATGTGGGAAGAGAGGAACCAGGCTCACGTCAGATATCGCCGGTCGAGCAATCTCTCCTGGTGAATGGACAGCAGCAAATACCTATGTTCACGCATGGGCTAAATCCCAAGATGGGGCTTATGCCTGCTATACCGCTATGGAATGTAAGTACAAGGCATACAAGTCCGATGAGGAAATTTGACGATCTTGAGCGGAATAGCTAATGGTAGTGCTTCATCAAGTGTACAAGTGGAGTGCTGAAGATCGTTGGACTACTGCTCCTGCTTTCATCCCTTGGTGTACCGTGAGTCCCCATTGAGAGTGACATCTATAAATCCATCATGCTGATCAGTAGTATGTCTCGTCGTGTAAGCTTCCCCAATCCAGCCTATCAGCCTGTACTCGCACTAATATCAGTAATCATCTGGGCCTACTCAACTGTCCTAGACGGCCCCGACTCCCTACAGGCACCATACATAATCCCAACAGCTCACACCCATACCCTAGAACATGGTCAATCTTCCGAAATCGTCATTGAACCATCTCTAGCTCGTCGTGCTGCTCAATCTTATTTGAGTGAGATGTTGAGTAAGTGCGGAGGAGAAGTATTTGCTCTTCCGGATGTACAGGGTAAAAATGCTTGTGCGGGTGTACTTGCTTATACTGCTCATCTGGTGGGGATCGGTGGAAGGGGGGTATTAGAAGAAGCGAGGAGGGTCCTGCTAGGTTTGTTGGGTGAGGGCTGAGGCTGAGGGCCCGCAGTAGTAAAGTTTCGGAATCCGACGTCTCCCAAAGCGTCGATTCGACGATTGATGATTGCAGAATTAGTTGTATCCTAATAGTAAATAGTGAAAGTTGTAATGATGATTTCATGCTATTTGTATGATCTCTAGCACTCTTCGCTCCCTACATCTCACGACTACTTCTTAGCAGTGAGGATAGCACTGATACTTCCCCAAACCAATTTAGGGCTCTGAGCAGCATCTACCGGAGTCCAAATACCAGTCTTTTTGTAGTAATCGACTACGGGGCCAGTTTGAGAGTGGTATGTGCCCAATCGCTTTTTGAGAGTTTCGGCGTTATCGTCTGATCGCTGGATTAGGGGTTCACCAGTCTGGTCATCTGTCATTGACTTCTTGGGTGGGTTGACTAGTAAAGTGAGCTGGCGTTCTCTATGTGAAGAGACGGCGGAGCTTGACGGAAGATTGAGAAATAAGGCAAGGGACGATGATCAAAGAGAGGCAGGGGGGGTATGAACAGAATGAAAGGGAGAAGTTGAACCCATACTCACATTCCCTGTGGTAAGACCTTCCAGAAGCGGGGTGGATAAGTCGGCCAGTGATCCTGGAGATCAAGAGAGCATCGGGGATCTTCAACTCGACAGCGTGGTCAAGGGGAGTTTTAGAAGCTTCCAGCATGGAATCCAACTTGGATGCCTGGGGAACAGTTCGTGGGAAACCATCTAGGATGAATCTGTAATCAGTCTCATTCTTTAAAAATAGCGACCAGCTATCGCTGATAGCTGATGAGAATGTCTCACCCATCCTTGCATTCCTTGTTGGAAGCCAATTCATCCCTAATCATACCGACCATAATCTCATCAGAGACAAGATCTCCTCGGTCCATGATCTTCTTGGCCTCTTTACCGAGAGCAGTCTGTCTCTGAACTTGAGATCGGAGCATGTCTCCAGTTGCCAAGTGACAGATACAGTATTTGGACGAAATGTTGGGAGCCTGAGTTCCTTTTCCTGTATTGTCAGTCGAGCTCCGCAATTGCGCCGTGGCGAGGCGAGGTGGGAGATAGGTAGCTATACCCAGCATGTAATGTGAATGGTAATCATAGTAGCCATACGGGGCCGATAAATACGGGTAGATAATGAGAAAGAGACGTACCGGCTCCTGGAGGACCAATGAGGACCATCCTTGGCGCACCAGCTACAGCACCAGTCACACCTCCAACGGCAGACTTGGCGGTTTCAAGAGCATTGGAAACAGCGTTTCCAGTCTTGTTCTCCAGCTGAGAAATCTTGTCCTGTAGCTATCAAGTCAGCGAACCATTCATACGTAAAAGGAAGTAACAGTCAATGGACAATAGAACGGGGGACTAGACTGACCTGGGAAACTAGACCCTTGAGGTGCTCGAGCTCGGTGTTTCCTGACATTTCTATCCCGTTAGTTGATTCGCAAGACGCGGGTGTAGATGACTTACTGATATATGTAGTACTGAGTAGTAAACAGAGTGATTCACTACAGTCGCGACTTTTCAGTGGAGGAACGAGTAACCGGTATAAGAGTGCCACATCTATCGTATAGTCCTCGGTGATAACGGCCGATAGTGACACACCAGAGCTATGACTGGGTAGGGGTATGCATGTGTTCAGCAGTCGTAACAGAGCATGCATTAGATACAGTCCAGTGATACAATTACAAATAATACAGTCATGTTTGATACTCTTATCTGTTATCCAACCAAGAAAACCCAAATTAATCATCATTTAAGGAGATCTCATTCCCCACCTCCCCCTCTGCATCCCCCTCATACTCGGTGCCACCTTCTTCATCGATCCTGTCCTCGTAATGCTCCTGCTGGTACTTCTCATAATATTTCTGTTGACTCTCTAGCGAGTTGACCAGTGTCGAAGATCCCCCACTGGCGGTTATTGCTGCCTCATCTTCCTGTACCTGATATCAGCTATTATCCTTTGATCGTTCAATCGAAATCGAATGAACTCACACCTCCTTCTGTCAAATGAGCGAGCCAGGGATGTTCAATCAATTCAGTCGCAGACGGTCTCTCGGTCGGATCTAGAGTAACGCATGCTTGAAGGAAATCGATTCCGATCTCCGACATTTCATTCGCATTCGGAAGCGGTGGATGTTGAGTAGCAATACCGATATGGAACATAATCGCCCTATTCCGTTAGCCCCCTCTCTACCATAGTCCGAGACACAACATACCACTCATTATCCAAATTACTCCATGGTTTCCTACCAGTAACAATCTCCAATAGACAACAACCAAGAGACCAGATATCTGAACTTCCAAGTCGACCCGATTTCTCATTCTTGATAACTTCAGGAGCCATGTACATCGGAGTACCCGCTAGGGAATTCATGACGCCAGGTCCATCCGCTCCTGGGGCTTTTGTACGTGCGTTGACCCGAGTTCGCGCGATTGTCTTGTTGCCTTTCGCAATGACTTTAGCAGCTCCGAAATCGACAAATTTGATCATCGAGTTGGGGCCTAGAAGAATGTCTGGGAGTTCAGCTTCTTCCTTAGCAAAGCACACTAGTGACTTACTGTCCGGCTTGACATCACGATGCTCGATACCTTTTCCATGTAGGTACGACAGACCGTGCAACATTTGTAGAGCATAGACAGTGACCACATCTTCATCCTCGACTCTTCCATGTTCGAGTAGATTGGCCAAACTACCTCCTTCGCAATATTCTTCAAAGATGTATACTCGATCTCGGTGTACCTACAAGTCAGCCGCATACCCAACCCCGACAAGGCAAAAACACATACCTCAATACCATAGTATTCAACGATATTATCATGCGAAAGCATACTCATGACATCCGACTCGTCCTTGATCTGCTTATACAGTGCCGGGGAGTTTGCCAGATCCTGTACCCTAATCTCCTTGACAGCCATGATACCTCCGGAATCAAGGTTGAATCCGATATAAACATTTCCATTGGCTCCACCACCAATGAATGCTCCTTGCTGCCATCGTAAAGCGATATTTGATGCAGATGCCGCCAAGAAGACAAGAGCTCGATCCTCGGAGACCTGTTCATCCAGAACCTGACCGATGAGGTGCTGATCATCGTTAAACCCAACTCGACTCTCTTCAAGAGCAGCGATGAGTCGAAGTCTCTCTTCTCGGACCAAGCGGATAGATCGTTCGGCCAGAACCTGACCTCTCGAAGCGGAAGATGCATCTCGAGGGAGGAAATCATCGGTAAAGTTCTCCTGGAGTCGTTGTCGTCGTCGCATAGCTTCTGCTCGTTCGGCTTCCCGTTTAGCCTCCATACTAGACTTCGCACCCAAGATATCAAAGTGAAGAATAAGGAAGGATACTAGCGCAGCTACACTTTTCCTCAGGAGCGCAAATTCCCTCGGGTCGAGATGTAGAATATTCTTTCCTCCCGTAACTTCATATGCTGTTCGTAAGGCGTTGACAGTCCACCTGAAAGTCCTTCGATCGGTGGGATCACAACTATCGCAAATGAATGCGACCCAGCTGATGGCTAGGCGCATACATAATCGACTGAATCGAGGCCAAGATGAAGCAGGGACATAGGTTTGAATACGTCGACCATGATCCGAAGCGAATGCGAACCAATTTTGAACCATTTCTTGCGTCCCACTAGATCCTTCCAATGTATTCCGGACCTGAGCAGCGGACTGGATTATACTCTCATTCAACCTCTGTGTTGACCTGGCAATCTTTTTGAGCTCCCTCTGAACTCGAGGTAGATGGGCTTGATGTTCCGCCAGACAAGTTACTGATAAGACGGGTTCTCCACTTTCGACGTCCATCAATGATTCCGCGAAAAGGTGTTTACAAAGATCGAGCCTAGTAGCGGGTCCATCGGCAACCAATCGAATTCGATCATCTCGCATTTCGAAATCGATAAACTCGACATCGAGCAACATGACAGGTCCGGTCCATGCGAAATTTTGTCGTGGTGAAAGCATAAGCAAGTATCCGGCGAGGTCATCCGCTTCTACATGCTCCATACTATCCATGACTTCTTCTCCTGGGGATTCCGGTTGATCACCAACCTCGGACGTTGCTGATTTCCGTCGTGGTCTCACATCGGGTAGACTAGGTGCGAAAGCGCGTTGTATGAGCTGCTTGACGGCAGTTGTATCCTCCCAGAGCGAACCATCGGCGAGAATGTAAGTACCGTGATCTTCGAATGTACGGGTATAAACGAGGAAGTGTCCGGTCTCTTGCAATTGACTGATCAGAGTTTCGAGATCATCTTCGCCAAGACGGTATTCGGCAGAATTATCGTGTCGGGTAGTAAGTCGCCTTTTCGTTAGCTTGAATCCACTTGCAGGTGACATACCATGCAAATCGCTGCAACTTCCTGTACCTCATCTTGACAGCCTCCAGAATCTTGCCGTACCATACCAACATTTCCTCTGGGGTCATTTGTCGCCTTGCAGTCTTTTTCGCATCCATATCAGGTTGTAATTCCGATAATTCCCTCTGCGTAACCTCCCTATGATTATGCTTCTTGGCCTGTTCTGCAGTTATGGGTATAGGAACACCTAGTTGGGTCTCGAAGAAATTGGCGACTCGAACCATCAATTTGTTGGTCAATGAACAGAAACTTTCCGCTACCACTAGATCTCCTCCTTCGACAGCTTCGGCAGCTTCGTACAGGAATTCCCATTCGTCCTCGAGCACCTCTGTTTCCTTGAAGTACATTGCTCGATTTCCAGACTTGAGTTTCCAATGCAGAAGTTTGAAGAATGTTCGTATAGCATCCAAGAGTACGGCATCGTAATCGGGGGCCATACATGGAGGAATCTGCCATCTCTTGTCGGGATCTGGCGAGACTATATCGTCGTATTGGCTTTTAATTAGTACTGCTAGACTGATCGATAGTCGGAAATTGTCAATCATGTCATTAATGACTATCGGATTCGGGTCGACCAGTTTCGCAGCGGCATCCAGACGAACTTTGAGAGCTTCAGTGATCAATCGACCAGGAAATCCGATCAATCGGACTAGCTCGTATTGGAAATCTGGTAATCCCATTTCTTGGAATGCGGGTAACCAAGAAATAACGGTATCTTTCGCATTGATAATGAGCGACATGATTTCCACAAAGATCCTCTTTTCGAACGTCTTTTGAAGATTATCCTCCTTCATTACTCGTTCCAGGAAAGTAGTATCGTCCGCCACGTCCATGGAAGATTGAGCTCGAGCTTTGGCGTCAAGTGGATGATATCTGTTTTTGGTCACTAGGGCTTTCTCTTTGGTGGTGTTAGGTCGAGTAATGTCGATATCGTCTGAACCGGTCCATTTCTGTAGGATTGAAAGTTGAGTTTGAAGTTGTTGTACGATTGTAGCCCATGCAGAAAGAGCATTTACTCGAGCTTGGAATTTTTCGGTATCGTACAGTGGTTTGGTCTGGCGCAAGGCAGTGTGATGAGGGTAAAGAGCCTCGACAAGACTAAGTTTCTCGAGCATGTAGACTACTTGATCCAATGCACTAAGCTCTTCTTCGTGCTCGACCTCTTCGGGATCCAGTCCTGCCATCTCTTCCGTCAATCCTTGAATAGCATCTTCGGAAGATAATGTGCGGGTGGTACGTGGTAGACTTGTCGATTTCTTGATTCTAAACTCGTCCAATTCCTCCAATACACTGTCCACGATCCTTCCTCTTCTCTCTTCCACCCTCCGTTTCTCTTCCGCTTCCGTACGACCCCTCATCCTAGCTCTTATCTGCCACCATAAACTCTGACCTAATGCCTTCTGCCTTCCCCCTTTCGTAGGTTCATTCAATCCCTGTCTCGTACTTTCTCCCCGTAATACATCTCCAGCCAGTACAGATGCCAACATGCTCTGCCACTCCAACCTCTCATGTCCCTCTTTCGTCTCTGCTTCAACTGCAAATGCGTCTGGACTCCTGGCCATTCCATTACCCATCCGGCTCACTTCCATGGGATTAGGTATACCATCCACGTGTGTCGAGCCGAGTGGTACTGGTAATACATCCAGATTCATATCATCATCCGACTCATCTTCTGATCCTGAATCGTCGAGATGTGCCAGTCGCCTATAGAATTGAGAATCCGGATCAAGCGAATCATGGGTAGGTTGGAATGATCCTTGACGCGATGTCCTGTTTGGGGCGGGTCGAGAATTGCGTTGTGCCGTTGTACTAGATTCGGCATGTGGAGTATTGAATTGATCACTCGTTCCAGTCAATGAACGTGGTAAACCTGCATGCGAGAGGTTTAATGATGAATTGACGATTGAGGATATACGTGATGTCGAAGCGAGCCGGTTGTGCCCTACGGGGAAAGGTGATGGTCTTGAATGTGACATAGCTACGCGTTAGCCCCTCCAATCGTCTCAGCTTCCGACTCATACAGTCCTTGTGACACATACGTTCATCATGATGCCCGTTAGAAGAAGTCCTCGGTTCATCCTCTTCAGAACTAGATCCCCCTCTGACAGTCGGTTCCGAGAACATGGCCACTCTTCTCCGCGGTCTACCGGGTGTGGCTGAAGCGGCAGAAGATGGGTATGAATGATGCTGGGATGACATTGGCTTCGAGGGGTTGGTAGGGGATGTAGCCGGGGACGGCATGGTGGTACAAAGCGAGGGTTAGGGTACAATAATAGTGGTAGGGTAAGACAGAGTAGCTAATCTGGCTGGACATAGTCACGTAATTAACGTCATTGAGCAATTGACACGTCATTAGGGAGTCCCGCATTGAACCACGAGTAGATCTCGATGATCAACTGCTGGAGATTCAGTAGCTATACGACGACTAGTACATACAGCAAATATGGGATTGGGACCAGCAGATATAGCACAGCGCTCAGCAGTCATTGGATCATTATGTCTAGCTGTAGGTTCGGATGGATTACCCAAAGGATAAGCTGATCCCAGGTCTACGCAGCAGTCATGACAGGTCAAGGATGGCAAGATCGTTTAGGGCGTCGTAAGCAGGCTGTAAGTCCTTGGTACGTTAGATGATATGAAGCTGATGAACAGTACCAAGATCAACTTCAAGCGGTCAGCCAGTCGTCGCCGGGAGTGTACAAAAGCTGACAAGCAGGACCAATTCAAAGACCCCTCAACAGGATTAGGCGGGTTATCGACACTGGACAAACCAAGTCCACCATCATAATCCTGATCGTCATTATGGTCTTTATCGCAGTATCTTCCATGTATATCATATCTCAGTCAAAGTCCAGGCCTGAGTAGTTTCCTTTCTCAACTACCTTTGGTAATGCAAATCACCCTTTCAGTGGGAATATAAAGGGGGAAAGGAGTAGTTTCCGACAAGGAGTTGAATTTCTGATTGGGAAATAAAAGACAAAGGATATGAATCCCGGATGGGGATCTTTGAGGGCTGGGAGTTGATGGGCTAACCCCTGTATTGGTTTTGTCGGTTCTTCTTTGATCGTTTGATTCATCGTATTCGCAGCCTACTTCTCACACTCACTTGTATACTTGACCAACCGTCACCAGCTTATCACTCGATCACTTCGGCCTCGTTGTATCCTCTACAACTATCACCACGCATATAGCCATATCGATCAAACCCATCAAAAGCGTTCACTCCCTTGTCTTGCCGCTGATTAGGTGGAATGTCAACGGTAGTCGATAATACCAACGGAAATATCGTGTGGAACGGAGGATCCTGGTGAGTCCCATTTGCCGTGTCATCAATTAGTTAACGATCAGGCATGATGGAGGTAAGCCCCCCTTGGCAGACAGGTACTGACATCTGATCGATCAGATGATCCGTTCGTAGATCGGTACTTCAATTCTGTGAGTGCTTCATTATAAATCCCCGATCACGCTGATAGAGTAGACTTTGTAAGTGGACGCTATACGCGAGGCTGCATGACACTGACAGCATCAGCCGACATTCTGTCAGTAGCGTGAGTCAACTCTTGATTGCCTAGGCATGGCTGATCTAAAGGGCGACTCGGCATCAATCTGGTGGAAGGGAACTGATATTGCAATCTACGGAGCCCGTCGAGACAAGTGAGTTCTCCACATTTTCAGACCAATCTGAACGAATCTAACCAACATAGTCATGTATGCCATTATACCTGAAAGCGATGATTCGGATACTGATTGAACAGGGCATATACTCCGTGTCGATCGATTCGGGTGAACCGGAATTCTTCTCAGGTTTCGCTTCGGGAGATGGACAATTCCAAGCTGTCCTCTTTGCCACTACTGGCTTGAGTGATGCTGAACATATGTTGAAGATCGCAAATGAGAACAGTAGGAATGTCGAGCAGTATCCGAAATATATATATTTGGATGTTGATTATTTTGCCTTGACTGGTGAACTGTGAGTCTTCCTCTTCGTGTATTATGGATGGCGAAAGGGAAGCTGATCATAGATTACCTCCTGCTGGTGGTGCTGCTTCGTCTTCTTTAACAACTACCTCATCCACCGACTCCTCTGCTACGAGCAGTATCTCCTCGTCCGCCGCCAGTGTCACTTCGGAATCGGCAACTACACCCCCATCCGAGTCCACCGATTCCCTCTCGTCATCATCTTCAACCTCGGCATCAAGTACAGATGACTCAGCCTATACCCTCACATCGTCTTCTGTAGATCCCGCTGCCTCGACCTCCTCGTCGTCCGAATCGCAAATCAACGTCAATTCACAATTTACCGATACTCTCACTTCAAGGTTGGTAACAGCCACAGAAGGTGTCGAGAGCGTACACACGACTGGATCACCTAATGTAATTCCTCAAACTACTCAAACGGGAACTGTAGTTGGGGGACCTAGTGCTGAAGCTGAGGGTGAATCTTCTTCAAAGTACGTCACTCCATTCTTGTCGTACACTACAAGCTGATGTTCCAGCAAAACGACGATCGCGGTATCTGTATCAGTCATTTCCGTGGCGGTCGTCGTTATATGTACTGTCCTCGGATTGTATCTATACAAGAAGAGGAAGACAAAGCGGGAAATGGAAGAAGCTTCTCAGCAGGGTATGTCCCCGACTCTTCCTCGCAACCTGCTTTCCTCTCTGTCCTCCTTCTTCCCGCTTTCCCATCAGCTTTTCAGATGCACTCGTATCGCCAAGACGTGGGATCGGAGGAGAGTACTGATGATAGATCATATGATGGCACAGAGGGATTGGGAGTATTAGCATACTCCATTCCGCCATCTCGCTGAGACGTCGCTGGTACGGCGTGAGAGCTTGAATGTGCAAATGCATGTTGTACTTTACAATATCCTGTCTACCTAATTGTGCATAATTACATATAATATACATGAATGCGATATAGCTACAGTTGTCCACCCAGCATAACCATCAAAGCAAGGGGGGGGAAGAGTGATTTAAGCCTTTGATGATTCCTCTCCCCTCATCTTGGCTTCTTTCTTGACTTTGGCATTCGCTTTGATCTTATCAATCTACCTCATCAGCTCTGTGTAGCACTGGTACGATCAATAACAAGCTTACCCTCTCCTTGTATCTCAGAGCAGCATCTTTCTAGTTTATCAGCATATCTCCGCGGGAGGTAGACGTACATTCTTCTCATTCTCGATTCTTAATAACCTCAATTCCTCTTCTAGACTATCAATCCGTTTCCTTTGATCTACCCATTAGCCACACTAAAGAGTGATAGACTTACTATTGATCAAATCGCCTTGAGCAGGCAGAACGCGACTCGCCTCTATCCTCCTTGGATTTGGAGAAGGGATAGATCCTAGTAATTGTGACCGCATCAGATCTTGCCCTTGCTTGACTTTGACCGCCTAGATGTCAGCCTTACTCTCAGTGTACTTGTGTACTAGTCCGAAAACCTACCTCTCGTTTGACCTCTAGTATAGCACTTTTCATCATCTTATTCCGTTCTTCCGATTCTGCTTTCAAGCGTTTATTCTCAACATCGACTCTCTGAGCATGAGAGGCGATCGCATCCAACGAGATGCGGAGGTTCTCATTCTCGAGAATCAATTCTTCAGGAGTTTTCTCGGTCGGAGAACTGAGGTCAGTCAAGGCACAACGGGTGCGTGGGGTGGGATATACGATGTTCTGGTTGAACCGGTAGATTCTTTTGGAAGGGTGTGCTTGTTAACCAGGTAGAATGATCCAGGTGATTCAGCTATCATCAGCCTTTGACCATTGTCGCTGGTCACGAGACCTCACCTCTTTCTCGTCCCTTATCTTTCTTCTTCTCGCTAGTCCTCCGTCTTTCCCTCTTCTCCCCCACTTCTTCCCCGTCCCGCAGATCTCCCTCTGTCAGTGCCGGATTCGCAGGAGCATTCATTGAGGCGGTAGCAAAAGCCACTGGATTCGAAATATCGTCCAGCATATTATCGAGCTTCCCCCAGAATCTAGAGAATGGATCGAGAGTATCTGGTATAGCGCCGAAATTGTAGTAGCTACCCCCTGTCCCTGTCTCTGTGCCGGATGAAGAGGATGATGAATGAAGAGGTGAGAGCTGGTCTGTTGAATTCGGCTCGATCGTCGATGTGGGTGGTCGCATTGCAAATGGTGGGAGACCTCTGGCGGGGGAGACCCGAGTAGCTGGCATCAGCATATACTGTGTGAAGGACGGAGGAAAAAAGAGACGCACCGATACCGGGAGGAGGCCATACTTCCCTCCCAATGGCCCCCAGACCCATTGAAGGCCCGTCCCGAGAAGGAACAGGCGTAGGTGTAGTATAGCTCCGTCGTACAGTATCTCTCGCTAAACTTTCCACCTGAGTAGGTCTGCTAGATCCTTCACCTCTACCGAGCTTTCTCTCGAGATCTTTTGCTAATTTCCGATGTTGATTCGTCAATAGTTGAAGTGTTCTCTTGGCACTGATATCCTCTGCTTCGTTTGTTGCTTGTTCAAATAACTGGGCAGCATCCGTATAAGCCTTGAGGGCGAGAGAGAGGGTTTGAGCAGTGACCTGTCCCGGGGCCAGGAGGATAGAAGCATGGGCGGACAAGGAGTGGGCCTGCCGTCAGCTTGCTTGAGTGTCTCATTAGACCTGCGACAGCTCACTCTCTCCAGCGATGTCTCGTCGCTCATATCAGCGTCTTGATGATGTGTTCCGCATGGGTGATGGAATGTCTATCGGGGTACGAATGATACAGTATAGGATTGATGAACCGGTCTCCGGTCACTTGTCTGTCGTTATCAGCCGCCGCTCAGGGTAGTATAATGCGGGGTCAAGATGTGATGTCCGGGGAATCTTCTGTCGCTCGAGCTTATTGTTCAACTCTTGAAATCATCAGTCAACCTTCAATCACCTTGTTCAGACGGGACAGAGAAGGATCAGATGGGTCCGCTCAGTACTAAGCTGGTACTGCCAGTACCTCTTGTTCTAGGGATCCAGCCGCAAACCGCTCATTTGCTCTCGCTCCTATTCACTACCACCTATGTTGGATCCCTCTATCTCGCACAGACAATCGGTCTTCCCGCCTGCCTTCGAAGTAGGAGCGTCAAGACTACGTCGGATAAACCTGAGATTGGGGTACAGCCTATTGCGGCGAGCGGTGTCGATTCGACACTGCCCGAAGTGGGGAGTAGGGATCACCCCGCTACCATCAAAATTAGGATGAGGGCTGTGGGTATAGCTGCCGGATTATCGTTATTTGGAATCTACTACGTGGTCAAAGATACTGGAAATTACGGGTGGATAGAAGCTGTAAGCTTACCTTGGCCAACGTGTCGACAGAAGCTGACAAGATAGATCAGACCAGCATTAGACCTCCTTGGCTTACCCACTTCATTCAGTATCACGTCGCCAAGTACGAGTGGTGTTCTACCGTACCTCCTCGCACCTTCTATACTATTTGGACCTCTGGTAGCGATGTATCTTGATAAAGATCTTCCTCTTCAAAGATCAATCCCAGGTGACGACAGATTGATCTCGCGTGTCGCAGACGCATGGAGATCCTGGAGTATAGTCAACACGAGGAACTATATTGTCGTGAGTTCCGCATGTATCCTGATGTGTTTTCAGCTGATGTACGGGGACCATTGACGGAAGAGGTAGTATTCAGATCAACAATCATCGCTGCGTCGTTACTGGGAAAGTTGTCGATGAAGTTTTTAGTCTTTGGAACACCGTTGTGGTTCGGTATCGGTAAGCGTCCCTAATCTTTTCTGCGCTTAATTCTGACCTGATAGCACACGCACATCATGCTTGGGATACATACAAGAAGAATGGAGGCGATAAAGCAGCTGCCATCCAGGCTGTCGTCATGAGCTGTACGTCCCCTTAAATGACTAAAGCTGATGATAGCATTCCAACTCACCTATACGACTTTATTCGGGTGGTTTGCATCTTACCTATTCCTACGGACTGGTGAGCTCATCCACCTCATCGTTCATAAGAGCTGACAAGCAGGTTCCGTCATCCCTCCATTGGTCTCCCACATGTTTTGCAATTATATGGGCATCTACATGCCTACTACAGCGATTGAGAGACATCCGAGGAAGAAGATCTGTAAGTTCCAGGCTGAGTGAAGCTGACGGGATAGTGATTTGGAGCAGCTACATTCTTGGGATTGCTGGATTCGTTGCTGGTCTCCGTATACTTTGATTCGTTATACGACATTTCCCGGATGTGACTACTTACTACATATAATGCATATACAACTACAACTACGATCAACGATTTATCAACAAGTATCGAATGGCCCGCAACGCGTTACTTGTAGGTAGCGTTCAATCTCATGTTCACATACTCCCCAGCGGTGATGGGTGGATACTTCTTTGGCTTGTTCTCATCCCATGTCCCGGGAAGTGCATCAATGACTCGGTCAACATTGGCTCCGCAGAACTATGATCAGCAAGTCATTCCAGCTGCCCATGTGTTCTATGAAAATTGGTGACGCGGCGAAAGTGGACATACCCAAGGGATAGAATATCTCTCTTTCGTATATTCCCCATCTCCCTCTTTCCTCTCTGGTGCTCTGACTCTATGAAGAGTAGACTTCAGCTCATCATTCGACCAACGCATCGTGAAATCTCCGATATTGAACACGATAGCCCCGGGGACCGGTGGGGCAGGGATGAAAACGTCTTTATTGTGCTACCCTCAGCTTCGTCTCTAATACGCCATAAGAGGGACCTACTGGATCTTCAACTTCTAACCCTCCCACGTTATCTTGAAATAAGAAGGTACATGTTGAAAAGTCCTATCGCTCAGTTTGCGACGCTTTCAGGATGACGAGAGGGGACATACCGTATGAGCTCTGATCCTCCCTTTCTCCCCTGATTCAAATGCTTTCCAAGGTGCCGATGGGTCTATCATCAGCCTCCTCAGTCTCTGAATGGGAGTATAATAGGAGGGGGGACATACAATGTAACAATCGTAATTGGTTATCCCCCTCATCATGATATTCCTCGAAGAAACCAGGTGGAACTCCTGGCATACCAACTGCTAATGCCTTCAGAGTCTGCATCTGGAGTTTTCGACCTAAGGCATTTAGCTCCATAAGGCTGTAGAAAGGAACGGGAGAAACTCGCCTTCAGCCATGAATTCTTGTGAAGTGGCTTTAAGGCCCGGGAGGTATTTATCTTCTAGCCAGATATTAGGGCATCGTTGCGATTCATCGGATCCTAGACTTAGCTTGTCTCCTTTTCGGAGACTGTAAGAAGGAAACTCACCCATATCATACGACTCTTTGAAGTCGGGTGCATTCTTCCTTAATTTCGCCAGTTCTGCTTCATCGAAAACCATCTGAGAAACCTGCTCTACACCAACACCAGAGTATCCTCTAGTTATCAGCCCCAGCCCAGATCTTTCTTCCTATCTTCCCTTCGCCAAATACTCATCGGAGAGCCCACTCACCGATGCTGATCCCCTTGAGGAGGATGTGGGACCGTCATTTTCACTTCCTGAGGTAATGCAAAGAATGCCTTGCTCATGGCGAACATCCTCTCTACCATTTCGGGAGGGAAGCCAGTATTGATCAGATAAGCGAAACCGACATTCTTGCATGCCGAGTAGAATTGTTGACCGATTCTCTCTGCTTCCTGCTTATTAGCGAGTGAGGTATCGGATGGAGAAAGACGTACAGGCCCTGTACCATCCCCAAAGTTCTCGAAATCAATGAATGGGATAGGAGAATCTACTGATGGCATACTATTGCGTATTGATGAGGAATGGTCGGATGTAGAGATGAGCAGCACTACCTCTATGTATCAATGACGAGTAAAGAGGACATGCAATGAGGCAGTCCTACGACCCGGCTGACCGGGCCCGCTCCAAACACAAAGTGGGCAAGCCGATAAAGCAAAGTGGGCGTCAACAAGGGTGAGAGCGGAGGTTGGAAATTCGACTCCTTTATTGGTTGTTTCCTCTCTATCTTTCATCTCTTCAAGCCCCACTCTCTCTTTCTCTCTCACTCTACACTGTTCCGGCACATCTCAAGGTGATCCACAAGAGATGACACAAACCTCCAGCACCCACAGTCATACTCCCTTGCTTTACTACCCGTAGCTAAACTGTAAAATAGACAAAACTCCGCCGAGAGCCTTCGTGGTATATGATAAGCCCCCATCCGCCCACCTTGTGGAGATAACCAATTTCATTCTTATACTCTATCCTACTTCGAGTCAACTCTCGTTCTCTCGCTTCTCAACTCTCGACTTCATACCAGGATCAACAAGATGGGTTGGAAAGAACGACTTGAATGCCCCGTCGATAGCGATGGGGGTTATGTGAATGATAGATGGACGAATCGGGATCTTATTCCAATCCCGGTCGAGAGGAGGACGTACAAGATTTGGTCTTTTGCCGTGAGTCCCTCTTCGTCTCTTCATAGACGTTGAGAAGATGGTTGCTAATGATAGATCTACTGGTTCGTGTCTGGAGCTTGCATCAGTGCCTACACCACTGGTTCATCGTTACTTGCTTATGGTGCGTACAGTCACATCATCGAAAATGAGGAGATCGATACTGATACCAGGCTTGACGGCTCAGCAGGCTATGGGATGTGTAGTAGTCGGTGCTATGATTACTGGAATCCTTTCTGTCCTCTCTGGTACGTTACATGCTTTCTTCGATGAACGAACTAAGCTGAGCATCAGGTCTACCTGGAGAGATCCACCATGTTGGATTCGTCATCATAAGTCGAATGAGTTGGGGAATGTACGGTCATTACATTGTAAGTCTTTTGTAGTCTACATCCACACACGATCGAAACTGATAATCAGCCCCTCACCCTATCCTGCTTCACCTCGGTATTTTGGTTCGGAATCCAGGCAGTCTGGGGAGGACAGGCGGTAAACCTTATGCTAGGTGCCATGTCACCATCATGGAAGAATGCCCCTTCCAAATTCCCCGCATCAGCCAACATCACCCACCAAGACTTTACAGGTGTAATGTTATGGTATTGCGCTTTCGTACCCCTTGTCCTGCTGTTCCCACCGGAGAAACTTCAGAAACCATTCGTCTTTTCAAGTGCTGCTTTTGGAGCCACCTTGATCGGATTACTGGCTTGGGCTGTTAGTAATGCTGGTGGAGGGGGACCTCTGTTCAAGACTGCCAATACGGCTGATTCGACGAGTTTCTCAATGATGTTGGGTATTACTTCTATTCTGTCTTCTTGGGGAGCCGGGACTCTTGGGCAGTCCGATTGGGTATGTGATGCAAAATCTATAACCACATTCGATCTCATGGCTGACAACTAGGTCCGATACTCAGAGAGACGATATTATCCAATGTTATCTCAACTGGTCGCTGCTCCGGTCATGATCACCTCATGTGCCCTCGTAGGGGTCGTCGTCACATCAGCTTCATCCCAGATCTTGAATTTGGAACAGGGTGAACTCATCTGGAACCCGATCTTCCTACTCAGTACGGACTCCAGTCTTAGAACCTTCGCCAACGCTGATGACAGGCGCGATCCAGACTCACTATGGCGATTCATCGGGAGTTCGTGCAGCAGTCTTCTTTGCAGGTCTCGGATGTACATGCGCCCAACTATCTATCAATGTCATCTTGAATGCGGTATCGACTGGAATGGTGTTAGCTGGCTTCGCTCCCAAGTATATCAATATCAAACGAGGAGCTGTACTACTTGGCATGTTGGGACTCGCGGTGAATCCATGGCAATTGACAGCTACAGCTAGTACATTCATCGGTGTCATTTCCGGCTTTGGTATCTTCATCGGTGAGTCCTTGTCCTCCAGTCATAGAGTAACGCTAATAAATAGCTCCAATGACAGGTATAATGCTATGCGACTATCTCATCATTCGTCGACGACGTCTCGTGATTCCCGATCTGTATATTGGCGACTCATCCTCGATATACTGGTATCACCGTGGTTTCCATTGGCGTACAATCTTGGCTTTCCTCCTTGGTTTCGTACCCCTCTTCCCGGGATTCATCATGAATCTCCAAGGAAATCACACTACATCCGGATGGGTCAAGTTATTCCAAATCACCTTCCTCGTCGGTTTAGGTATCGGATTTGTCAGTTTCTGGATCATTTGTACAATCTCACCTCCTCCTCATTATAGAGAAGGAGAAGATTTCTTGGTATGTCCCCCTCCGTGCTCATGTTCAGACAGAGACGATGCTGATGGGTAGGACGATGAGAAATATTCTAAAAGTGTGGCTAGGACAGAAGAACCTGATTATAAGGCGCATACGGGATTGGAAGACGCCGAGAGAGTCAGTCAGACTGATGAGGAAGATAAAGCAAAGAGTAGGGATGTTACTGTTAATGAGATGCCGGTATTGAGGTAATCAGACAAGAGTGAAGGGGTGCTAGGTATGAGTTGCGAGGGTTTCGTTGTCGTCGTCGAGAATAGATAGTTTCCTAGTTGTAGATTTCATAGTACAGATTGATATGCGAGTGATTTCAAGTATGATGTACCTTCCAACGACCCATCCCATGGCGCGGTACCCGTACAATCATTCTTCCTGTACCAACCCACCAACACCCCACCCTTCAATCCGCCCTCTAGCCCCACCTCTATCACCATCACCATCCCACCAAACCCTGACTATACAGAATCGTCCATTCTCGACTCTCTTCCTCACATCGACCCCTTGTGCAATATCCACTTGTACCCCTGTGCCAGGCTCGGAATTGTCAGTGAGAAGGTTAAGGAGAGTAAGTAGGCATTCTTCGTGTGTCACCACTAGGACCACATCGGCCCGGGTGGGGGTGGTAGGGGAGTTCAGAGGGGAGGTAGTTGGGGTATGGTTGGAAATGAGGGTATTGAGCCAATCTTGTAAACGGGCAGTCAGGCTTATGTATCAGATCAAACGAAACGATGAATAAGAGCGAGAAGGGACATACGATTCTTGTGACTCTGCATCGGCCGGAACGATATGTTCCTCGACCCACGGCTTGCCCTGCATGGACCCATAATCTCGATCAGTCAATCCTGGACAAACGACCAATTCTCCATGATCGGGATGGGAAGCAATGATCTCTGCGCTCTATCCCTCAGTATCTTCTCCTGAGTGGAAGATTGAACTTACCTCGACAGCTCGTGATAAATTCGACGTATAAATTCGATTGAAAGGCACCAACTGACAATGCTTTTTGACTCTGTTGATCTGGGAACGACCATGGTCATTGAGTGGGATATCAAGTTGTCCTTGAACCAATCCCTGGTCATTGCTGTACTATCGTCAGCTTAGCTAGTCAAGAAGGGTAATGCGTGTACTAGTCAGTACGGCCATGTCTGAGTAGGTAGAGTAGCATCTTGTCTGAACGTGTTGTATGTTCGGCGGCAGTTGAGTAATGAGCTGTGATGTGGTGTGATGTATTATGGAGTCAACCCGTTCTTCAGGATCGGTGGAGCTGCCATGAGCCGAGCTCCGCGCCGATGATCCTTTGTACGCTGCGTACACACCTAGAAAGAGAGGAACGTTCGTCATGGCTCTGGAATAAGCTGAATCGATCCTTTCACTGTAGTTCTCAGCAACACGTTCGTCATTGTCTGACACCCTCAAACGAAGGCCAGTCCGAGTAAAGTGAAATTCGTGGGGTGGTGGACGTAGATTGCCAAGACCAAGAAGATACATGACAACATCTATTGAGGTAGGTATTGAGGAGGGAAGATTGCCCTAGGACCGAACCATTCTCCTTTTACGTGTTTGGCGAAATATGCTCGAGGGATGACGTCTTTGGTGAGGTGATAGAATGCCCTGCGATGTTAGCTATCGATAATCGATAGGTGAGGGCACTGAATTGACGAAATTGGGGGATGATCAAACGAGTGCGTAGAGATGTTTATGTGGATGAGGATAATCAAGATAACCAAAAACTCACTTGTTGGGCTTGGACTGATCAAACAATGTTCCGAAAGTCTCTTTCCTCTCGAGTCCATATTTAAATTCTGCCAATAACAATGATCCTCGATCAATGAATAAGGGGCAAGAGGTGTAACCGTCGTATCGCGCATCTCCAACTTTTCCTGTTGACATGTGAGAGACTAGGTTATGGGTGAGGACTGGTGCTTGACCTGTGATTGCCGCTGCGGTCTGTTCGTCAGTGTGCTCTTTACTTCCTCCGTTCTCCTAGATGACTACCGAAGCAGCAATGTGACGGTTGCACGGGAAAGAGGATGAGAGAGGGTAGGGACGGAAAACGCACCTTTGAAGTCGGTAGCGAAGAAGCATCACCTAACGAAAACACATTGTCATATTTCTGATGTTGCAATGTCCCCTGATCCACGCTGACCCATCCAGCAGCATCGGCAAGAGGCGAATTCTTGACAGAATCAAGAGGACCCATAGGTGGCGTAACATGCAACAGTCCAAATTCCTTCTCGATCCTCTCCCCCTTTCTATCTCCAGTTGTAATCTCGAAAATCGCAGATTTGGTATCTGTCTTCACTTCGATCAGGTTTGTGTTGAATTCTCCTGCGATGCCTTTTTCTTCTCGGATGGCGTTTAGGGCTTTGGAGTAGTGAGGGACAGAGAACATTGATGGCATTCCTGTGATGAATTGAGATGAGACGGGGGTATTTGTGGATTTCCAGTATGCGTCCGCCATGTATGCGATCTTCTGGGGTGCTGGGCGTCAGCAGAACCTCAAGTAGAGGGGTCTCAGAGAATTGAAGAGGAAGCTGAGGGAAGGAAGAGGGGACATACCTCCGGCACACTTGATGATCCCCTGTGGCTGTGTGAAGATAGCTCCTCCATCTCCCTTGAATTTCTCGATCAATTCCCAGGTCTTTTCAGAGTTCTCATATGTGTAGATGGTCGAGACATTCGATTTGAATGGGTCCTCAAGAGCGGCAGACAATCCCTTGACATTTCCGAAATCTGACATCAGCTCTCTTCCCTAGCTCTCTCTTAGTCCCCTTGGATCTCCTCTTATCCCGTTCGAGACAAGGGCAGAAAGCGGAACAAACACTCACTGAGCTTGAGACCAGGAGCGACAACGAGGTAATCATAAGAAACCTTTGATCCGTCATTCAATACAATCTGATTCGTTCCCGGTTCATATCCCTCAGCAAGAGCTTGAATATGTCCAATATGGTTCGGGATAAGTGATTCGAGAGGTCGTCTGAATTCCGATTTATTGGCTAGACCAGATCCGACGACTGTCCATCCAGGTTGATAATCGTGGTTTGCATTTGCCTATCGTCAGCTCAGCGTCCACTTTCTTGCTCCTTTCCCTCTCTCGATGTGAGACAGATGCTTACATCCACGATAGAAACGTCCCCTGGGTTCAAAGTCTGTCCTTGAGCTTTGAAGGCATTGTAAATCTGGTTGGCAACTGCAAGACCGCCCGATCCTATTGATCAGTTTGTTCCCACATTGTGGCAAGCGGACAAATCAAGGACGTACCAGCTCCAACAACAAGCACTTTGGGCTTAGGGGCAGCGGAAGTGGTGGCATATCGCGCGATGTTTGGTAGATTACGGATCGACATTGTTGTGGGAACTTGATTATGGTGGTAGATGATGGTAGTATATTAGATGATCAATCGACCTGTAAAGGTCTATGGGTGATTCCAAAAAGTCAGAATCACGCCATCAGATTGTGGAGTCTCCAATGACTTTTGCCGAAGTACTTCCGCGGCATCTATCTGTGACAGAGGATGTCAGGCATCGTTGGGAGGAATCGGTGTCATCCCCAGAAGTGAAACTGTGCAGTCATCCGTATATATGATATTAGATGAATGAAATTTGAGGTGTCGAGAGACGAGGGTCATGGATATGGCTATTGCTCGACCTAGCGGGATCGGAGAATGCTGGCTTCAAAGCATGAGTCTGAGCTGGATGTGCAAGGACGACAAGATTTACACAGGGATTTCATTTGGAGTTCATCTTGTACCCTAACGAGATTCGGGTCAGTCTAGTAATGAGAGCTCAGCTGAACACATTGCAATATGGCCAGCTCCGCCAGCACGAAAAACGCGACAGGCCTAATCGCATACTAAGGTCCCGGAGTCAGGAACACAGATAAGCATCATCATGACGATCTATCCCTTCTAGGACTTGGCAAGCGGTCTGACTTGCGGGGGTATAGCAGTGCACAACCATGCTGGGAGAGGGATACGAAGAGGAGTTGGTGGAGGGAGAGAAGATAAGCTAAGACGTCATGATAATCCATCACAATCAGGGATCTGACTGCGCCAAGCATCTCTACCCCCTCTGTTAATGATGATGATGATGATGATGCTGCGAAATGATGAGTAATTGCTGGGCATTTGAGCTTGATGGGAGCTGGGTGCTGACATAAGAATCGCATGCTACGAAAGGCACTTCTCTTATAACGATTAATCTCGCCAGAAGCAGTATTAGTGACCACACAAGTCATAAACCACACAACTTCATTACTCATAACAGACAAAACAGCCGAGATGGTGAGTGACCCTCCATCCTTCCTACTTGCCAGACTGATAGTAGGGACTCTGTGGATCAAGACAAGGATACTATAATGATGGTTACTCCAGACCAATGGGCGGAGGCGGAGGTCTAATGGGAGGCGGTATGGGTATGGGTATGGGAGGAATGGGTGGAAGACCAATGACTACTGTTCATCATCATCACGGTGCACCAATGGGTGGTGGCATGATGGGTGGTGGTATGGGTATGGGTAGACCAATGGGAGGAATGATGGGTGGAGGTATGGGACGACCTATGGGTGGGATGATGATGGGTGGAGGCGGTAGACGTAGAGGGTATGGTGGAGGAGGTAGGAGGCGATGTTAGTCTACGGACTTCCGCTTTGCCTCAGTGCAGGAGTGAACAAGAGGTAGACGCAGGATCATTCAATGTAGCTATTAGATTTGTATGCAATACACGATACGATACGATACGCCCTTGTAAGGGAACATGGATTGGAATGTGGAGCCAGGAACGAGAATTGTGAATTAAGCATGATGACGATCAAGGTCTTCTCATGTCTTTTGTCGTCGCCGGCGGTGTCCTTCGGAGCATCCCCGAACCCACTTGAGTGCTTTGAGAGTTGGCGGCTCTGTCAATAGCCACAGCTGTCTGACGACCTCCCAGCGCCTGTCAGTTGGCTCGAGCGACTACGACTTGCAGTACGATGTCGACCGAATTCATATATACCACAACGACTCATCCTGAACCTCTCCCCTATCCGACCAATGTAATATCCCTCTCAGACTTCGAATCGCGACAAGGGACCAATGATGAGATCTTCAAACAAGCTCTAGAAAAGCTAGATTCCCTAATCGGAGAGGGAGAGGGATATGTACTTATCGTACTGGCTGCCGAATCTGCTACTCTCGGCCGGCATAGAGGGGATGGTGTGAGTGATAAGGGCATAGAGAAGAGAATAGATCCAGGACTAGCATGGTGGTTAGCTAAATGGAAGAGTGTACCACATAAGTACGTTGCTCTGTTCTGTGTATGGCTAAGAAGATGCTTATGGTAGATATCGAAAGTACCTCAAGAGACTTGTAAGTCGTCCAAAATGCTATGGTTCGTTGAGGAAAGGAAAGGAAAGGTGCTGATAGGATAGTATCTAGTTCATCCATCTCCATTCACTCGAAGTACGCATATCCACCACCTACCATAACACCACGGTGTAGCTGATCAATAGCTATGGTATCTCTGATACTCCCATTCGTATCGCCAAAAGCGTATTCTAAGCTTCATCCCGTCACCTCCATCTTTGACCTAAATCATACCTATGGTCTCCCTCTCAGTGGAATACGCCTACCGCTCGCCGTATTAGAAGAGGAAGCTCGTCTCAGATTACCGGTCAAATCTACATGGACTTCATCCGTCACTTCAGCATTGGGGATGGCCGCGTCATATATCCCTTTCTCCGGAATGAACACATCTTCAGCGAGTCATAATGTGACTCCAAGCTCAAAGAGCACTGGGGAAGGGTACTGGGGTAATACTATCGACAAGCTTGTGGAGAAGTTCCAAGGGGTCCCACCATTATTTGACGAATTGAGGGATGTGATTCTGGAACAATGTGTGACGACAGAAGGCATATTCCGTCGGGCTCCTGGTGTGAGTCTACTTCTGTCGTCTGTAAGGGTTCAATTGATGGAAGCCGCATCTCCGACCTGTCATTATTCATCTACTTGATCTCCCGCTTAATTCCCAGCCCATCCTGCCGTGGGAGGGGATTGCAATTTCAGATCCATTATTACCGCCAAAGATACTATCGGCTCTACTTGCCCGAACTTCGGTACCGGTAATTAGGCAAGATCAATACGGCCTAGTGAGAAGATGTACCAGTCTTGAGCAGTACGTCACCGTCACCGTCACCTTGTCCAGCTATGCTTTCTCATCAGGAAACACAGCTTACACGTCCAGTGTGCAGCAGATCTTCCTTCCTGCGCTATTACCCTCAACTCGCCTTGTTCTCGAACATGTGATCGGAACATTGCACGACGTATCCAGATACTCGGCCGACACACGAATGACAGCGCTAAATCTCGCAATCTGCCTTGCGCCTGATCTGATCAAAGGGCCAGATATCATGGAAGATGCAAGTCTGTGTCTGCCGCCTGGAAAGAAGATGCCTCAGATGGGCTTTACAAAACAAGAGGGGGAAGGGACGGTTGTAGGTATCCTAGAGCTCTTGATTAACGGCTAGGAGATGCATGCACGTGTAATACTTACGTATACATGATCGGTGTTAAGATCATCGGATATAAAGCTGCCACCCTCTCTTCGGGTGTCGGAAGTATCGGTAATTGAATTGATTAATTTGCTTCCGTTAATGTGTTGCAGTGTGGCAGTTGAGTGAATCGAAACCAAACGGTTGCTTGAATCAGCATCAGCATTACATTACACTAATCCATCTTCGGCTTGTATACACCTCGGATCGATAGTCGACTCGAGCACTTCAATCCGAATCGATACATACATACAAAATGGCATCCGCAACTCTACCCGCAGAGGTTCAGAAGGTCGCTAACGAGGGCGTCGTAAAGCTCTTTGGACGATGGGATCACCAGGAGTGAGTGTTCTCTCTTTGGTTTTACTTAAAGGCGTCTTGCTTGGGCGATAGGAAATAGGCTTGAGATGGGTTGGCTGTCAGAGGGCACTTTTAAATATAGGCAGCAACGCGCTCGAGAATGGGGAGTGAAATGGGATAAGGATGAGCAATTCAAGAAGGAGAGACATGTCTCGAAACTTAATCCTGCGGCGGTCGATTGCAGGGACAGACAGGGACGAGGAGGCTGGACTGCTGCGATGGGAAACAACAATATGAACAGCGCTGACAAGTTAGCATCGAGGTCAAGGACATCTCTTTGACTGATTACGTCAATGTCTCCCACGCCGTCTACGCTCGTGAGTTACCTTCGGCCGGACATCTATCGCGGCCAGTACTGATGTCCAGCCCACACCGCCGGTCGATACGCCAAGAAGCAGTTCGCCAAGTCCCGAATGCCCATCGTCGAGCGACTCGTTAACGCCCTCATGATGAACGGCCGAAACAACGGTAAAAAGATCATGGCTGTCCGAATTGTTCAGCACGCTTTCGAGATCATCCACCTCGTCACCGAGCAGAACCCCGTCCAGGTCCTTGGTATGTCTTGTTTGAAGTGGGAGTGACGAGTGATGGTTTTACTGACCAACAGTCGACGCTATCGTTAACACTGGACCCCGTGAGGACTCTACCCGAATCGGTTCCCAGGGAACTGTCCGACGACAGGCTGTCGATGTCTCCCCATTGAGGCGAGTCAACCAGGCCATCTCTCTCCTCACCACCGGTGTAAGTCTTATTCGGTATCTCAACAAGATCCTGAACTGATGTAACAGACCCGTGAATCCGCTTTCCACAACTCGAAGTCCGTCTCCGAGTGTCTCGCCGATGAGCTCGTCAACGCCGCCAAGGGATCTTCCAACTCTTACGCCATCAAGAAGAAGGATGAGCTTGAGCGAGTCGCCAAGTCTAACCGATAATTTATCTATTGTATTTATTATGTGGTATGGATCTGGGTGTATATGTTTACGATGAGTTGGGTGTAGGCGAAGGTTTAGGCGAGTAGGTCTAGAAGTTGATTAGACGGGGCGATATGCGCCTGGCCCGGGCAAACTCTCTGCATCTGAATCGATACATCTGTGCGGTGACAGTGACTGCATGCTCAAACTGATATCGTATACCCGTACAGCATCAACGCGCCGCTGACTGTTGCTAGTGTACTTGTCGACACCGAATCATGGGTCACATCCCTTTATGGGTCAGCAGATTTCAGGAGCATGCATGCATGCAAATTGGTCAGCTAGTAGGACGAGGCCACGTCCACCCCTATCTCACTTGGTCAGACCATTGATGTATGCATGCATGAATTACAGCAAAGACGCGTTGTTGAGTACTCGTACCGCTAATCTAGCTTGCTGACCCAAGCTAATCCTAATTTGCTGGAATACATAAGCACAAGCCGAATAAGGGTTACTGGAAACTAATTACCCTGAATAATAAGCAGCGAATACAGGGGCGTGGCACGAGAGATCCCTGGCAGATTCCCGACGACCCTTCCCACGTTGCCCTGAGCATCACTTGGCTGACCCTTGCCACACCCATTCCAGTACCCTGTCTGTCGATGAGCACCGGCGTTGGCTTGATCGAGAACATGGCTGACTCTATAGGGACCTGGCTTTTCACTGCGACAACATCTTGATAGACTACACATATATACCTATTCCTCGCCGTAGGTGGCTTCCACATACTTGCCTTCTGGGTCAAACAGCCAGTGTCACACCATCGATCAAGCGTCGACTATCGATCAGCTCCACTTGATTCGAACGATCCGGCGACTGCACTGAAGCCCCGGCACGACTAGTTCATTGCCGTCACCTTGATCAATCCTATCTCAATCTATCTCGATCAGGCAGTGCGTCACCCTAATCCATGCTGGTATATGCCATCAATCCTGACTCATACAGTTCAGACAGCGCTTCCAACTGATTCATCATTCGACATCATGTCGCAACCCCCTCCTGGCGAAAACCTCAACGCGAATGCCGCTCAGGATAAGCCAATCCCAACGCAGCAAACAATGTCGCCTAATCAACTGCAAAGTCCCCCTCCTCCAAAGACACGCACGCCTGCGCCTGGAAATGTCAAGATGCCTACTCCACCGACGTACCGACGCTCGCCGTCTAATACGGGTCAGGATCGAGGAGCATTCAACGGTTTCGGACCTTCCAGTCAATTGACTCCAAGTTCCGAAGGTCGGCTCTCGCCATCATGGTCTGGCGCTGGACCTATGTCGCCTAGTCAATCCAACAATAACGCTTTCGTCTTCCCACTTCGATCGGTCTTTGCAAATCAAAGTAAATCAGGGCAAGGCAGTGATGGCAAACCACAAGGAATACAAAGGTCAACGTCAGGTCGTCAGCTTGCATCGCCCAATTCCGCGCAATCATCGGATCCACTTTCGACTGATGCCGGTATAGACTCGATTCAGCAAATGCTAGAACAAGGCTCGAGTGAACGGAGAGAAAGGAAACAGCCATCGGGAAATCCTGGAGTCGCTACTTTCTCCGGCAAAGTGCAACGATCCGGCTCAAACGCCAGTCAAGTGGGCGGTCATGATACTACCAAACCTCGGAAACCCGCTTCTGCAGGCGTTCCTTCAAGCGGCATTGAGGATGGACCGCCCGATGGATTCTTTAGCATGCCACCCAACATGGTTGATAAAGAACCTTCGCGCAGCCCATTCTTTCAAGATGGAGGATCACGTCGACAATCTATCGGCAATGGACAAATCGGTCGATCGACATCTCAGAAAAAGCCAGAACGTCCAAAGATCGAAAGTCGTGCGAGCTCCGGTTCGACAACCAAAGTTGAGCCTCGCAATGACTCGACCCCCAAACAATTCACCAATCCATCTACCACAGCTCATGGACATGGTTTGCCTGATGAAAATCGTGCACCTGTAGGTCAACCGCAAGGACCCGTCAACGAGATCAATTTCCGACATCGTCCAGGAGGCGATAGTATCGAAGCGTCCACTTCCTTCTCGTCACAGAAGCGCAACCAAGACAACTCGTCTACATCATCCAAGGCATCATCATCCAAGGCAAGGAGAGAGAGCGAAGAATCGAGATCCCTATCGACATCTACCACACGACCATCCGACCGTGTATTTCAGCAGAAACGAGAAGCGATTCAAGCTGGTATCAAGCAGCCTCGCCCTGAAAATGTAGGCAATGGACCCATGCCTGGATTAGCAAACTCCGAGGGAGCCAATGATCAGAACGCTGGATTCCACCTGGAGATCGATGAACAAGGGGAACATCAACTGATTCAGGACTTTACAGGTATTGTCAGGCTCGGTGATGCTAGATCAAGCACTGCATCCAAACCGAAAACTAGAACCGGCACAGGCGTTGGTTCTGGCGCAGACACGGGCTCAAGAGGCAAAGCATCAGCGAGCGAGTCTGGCGGAAGTGGTGCTCAACTTAGTAATCGGGGAATGCGTCAGAATAACAATCGCGGTCACACCCAAAACTCTGTCCTTGATTTCGTTGAGTCGCAGTCGCATACCGAAAATATGGCCGATCCCAACGCGCCTACACCATCTCAGGCTGCTACTGCAAAGGAGAGCCAAGGCGATACGCCCGATATTCCAGATACACCTCCTATTCGACCCGTCAGCGAAGCTCGCCGACCTAGCGCGCAGTCTAGTCTCAATCGAAGCTCTGTTCAAACTGGATCCAGTGCTGCTAGCGCTATCGCCCCCGATTCTAGCGAAGCGGCCACTGGCTCGGAGGAGGAGGAAGAGGATGATGATGAAGATGACCAAAGCAGTGAAGATGAGGAGCCAATCATTACTTTTCGGTTCGAGCATACGCAGAATACCGATGGACATCACGTCGTGGTGGGACGAGAGGGTGTGCTGCGGCGATGTGAGGATGAACCAATTACTACCCCAGGTGCCGTGCAAGGTTTCGGTGTCTTGATCGTGCTGGAAGAGGAATACGAGACGGGCGATTTGGTCGTCAGGCAGGTCTCAGAGGTGAGCAATTGACGAGGTTCCGATATCGTACCTAGAAACTGACCTGCAGAACGCCACCGAGTTACTGGGATTGTCGCCCAAGTATCTCTTCCGCCTATCTTGCTTTTCTAGGATCTTGACAACGGAACAAGAAGATCTCCTTCGAGACAACCTCGATTACCTTCCCGATCCACAAGATGAGAACACTGGTCGACAAGGTGTTGCAGAAGAAGGACCTCAGGTTTTCCTGCTCTCTGGTTACGGGGAGCCCGGTAGTGAGGAGCAGGAAGAGGAGGAGGCGGAAGATAGCAATACCTCTATGTCGGCTGGATCTCGTCGACGCGAGTGGACATGTTGGGTGGCTGCTCATCGACCTGCTCAGCCGACCTGGAACAAGGTCGATGAAGATGGACAACCGATCGATGCGCCCGATCTGATTGTGCTTGAATTCGAATTGGAACGGGACGCCTATAATCCGCTCACTCAACCCTTCGACACTCAGACCCATCAATCTCAAAATTCTGCTCGCAGTGGTGCTGGAACTCCCGATTCATCCAGTCAAACTGCCAGTGCTGGCTCAAGGCAAACCATGTCTGAGCGTACAAACAGTCACGGCTCTGGAGGTCAATCATCAGGTTCAGCTACGACAGTTGGCACCACTCCTCGTCCTCATTTCTTGGGATCGGACAGTGCAACGGCAACAGGCAAGACGGATGGGATGTCTAGCGATAGGACTCGACAAGACTCTCGCTCATCGTCACGACCTGATCAACCGCAAGGGCTCGATGGTCTAGATGTCGAGATGCCGCTCGAGAGGATCATCGATTCCACTACGAACCACGCCAAACCGCTTCGAGCTCTAGAGAGGATGCGTAGAACAAGTCGAGATCAAGGAGACGACTTTGGGTCAGGAACAGGATCGCAATCCACCAAGCGAAGTCGTGGAGCTCGACCCGCTCGTCGAGGAAGACGCGCTCATGGCGGATCTACGGGTACAATGGATGTTTTCGCTGTACTTGGTCAAATCAACGAACAACTGGGTTCAGCTACGGATCTCGAGCAATTCCTCAAGATCTGCGTCGGTGTCGTCCAGGATCTTTGTCGATTTCATCGTGTATTGCTGTATCAATTCGATGAGAATTACAATGGTCAAGTCGTTGCTGAATTGGTCGAATGGGGCAAGACTACCGATCTGTTCAAGGGACTCATGTTCCCTGCTGCCGATATACCGGCTCAAGCTCGACAATTGTATGCCATCAACAAGGTCCGACTACTGTACGACAGAAGCCAGACGACGGCAAGGATGGTATTGAGGAGTAAAGATGATCTCGAACATCCATTGGACATGACGCATTGTTACTTGAGAGCCATGTCTCCTATCCATATCAAATGTGAGTTCCCCTATCCTCGATCAGATGCTGATGGCAGACCTCCAAAACATGAATGTCAGATCATCAATGTCGGTATCCATCATGGCGTTCGGTCAACTATGGGGTTTGATAGCCTGTCATTCCTACGGACATCATGGAATGAGAGTCTCATTCCCCGTCAGGCAAATGATGCGACTCTTGTCGGACTCGATCTCCAAAAATATCGAGAGATTGAGTTATGCTCAGCGATTGCATACTAGGAAATTAGTATGTCCTCAAAGTTAGTATCTGATTGTTGCTGACTGGCAGATCTCAACTATCCCATCGCAACATCACCCTACTGGGTACATCGTGTCCAATGCCGATGATCTGCTGTCGATCTTTGACGCTGAATCTGGTCTTCTCGTCATTGGTGATGGGTGTAAACTGCTCGGAAAGTAAGTTGACTTGGTGTAACTGGGCTGACTTTAGCAACGAACAAGGACAAGCTATGCTCTCGATTGCCGAGTTCCTACGAGTCATGAAATTCGAGTATGCCATCTTTTCACTGCATCGTACCATGCTAATGAAACAGGAGCATGAAGTCGTCGAGCCATTTAGCCAAGGATTACCCTGAGCTCAATCTTCCTCGTGCACAGGACACCATCGCCGGTCTACTCTATGTTCCACTTACCGCCAAAGCCGGACAAGATTTCATTGTCTTTTTGCGAAAAGGACAAACCAAGGAGGTCCAGTGGGCTGGTAAACCATACAAGGATGAACAGACTGATGCGTCTGCATCACTCGAACCTCGAAAGAGTTTCAAAACCTGGAATGAAACTGTCACGGGTCGATCGAGGGCATGGACAGATGATCAATTGGAATCTGCCGGTGTTCTCGCATTGATCTACGGTAAATTCATTCAAGTCTGGCGAGAAAAACAATCGGCAATGGCTTCGAATCAACTTACTGCGATCTTGTTGTCGAACACTTCTCATGCTGTCCGAACGCCGCTTTCGCAAATCATCAATACCCTCGAATTGGCTCTTTCGGGAGATATCGACCAAGATACACGAGCCATGCTTGAAAATTCGCATCGCGCTTCGCGGGCATTGTTGTTCCATGTTCATGATCTTCTCGACTTGACTAGGATCGAGACTGGTAACGAAACTGCATTCAATGATCCATTCGACTTGAGAATGGCTATCCAGGATGCTATTCGATTGTACGAGAACGAAGCGAAACGAAGAGAACTCGATTTCCGAGTCGAAATCGCGGATTCGTTACCCAAGACTGTTATCGGTGATTCTCGAAAGATCAAGACTGTCATCGCCAATCTGGTCGCCAATGCGGTCAAATATACTCAACAGGGCTTTATCGAGTTGCGGATCGGTCCAAATGAAGACGAGATCAATCGCGGGGTAGTCAAGGTTGGCCATATTTCACTGGAAATCGTCATTAGCGATTCTGGCTGTGGTATACCCGTCGATAAGCTTCAGCGAATGTTTGTTACCCTCGAAGGGGCAGAAGACATGTTCGATCAACCCCAAGGAGCTACGGGACTGGGTTTGGGACTCGCTGTCGTCGCAAGAATCGTCGAGCAGCTTGGCGGACAATTACGGGCTGAATCCGAGGTGGATGTCGGGTCGAAGTTCTTCTTTACCGTACAAATGCTCGAAAACACCGGCGCCAACCTGCAGGCGATCTCTTCAAGGTCTAACGCCACTAATGCCGACGAAGGTTCTCTTGTCGCTGGCCAATCCAACAATCGTAGAGAGTTAGCAAGTAATTCTTCCGGCTCGGCTGGATCAGTCTCTGTGGCATCAGGCGGATCCAGTGGCGGTCGAGCATCCGAGATTGACTCGTTCGTACACGATTTCGGAGCGTCTCATATGATCTCCGTCGGTCCCGACGATAAACGATTACGTGACGCCGAAACCCGAATGAACCGACCTGGAACTTTCCCCGTTACCGATTCTTCATACCCGGTCCGCCCGAGCAAGATGGACTCGGATCTCGAGTCGACAAGTAGCGCTTCTGCTGTATCTCCCAAAACCATTGAACCATCTTCAACCCCACCCTCTCGTCCGGCACTGGGTCCACGACAGTCGACATACGGATTCGAGCAAGCTGCCATCACTGATTCGCCGCGACAAGTTCAGCGATCAGCTTCAACCAAGGTCCCGAGTCGTCGAACATCCAGAGAGGTCAAGGCTGGGGGAAGTAGACGAACATCCAAGGATGAAATCAATGGAGATGCTCAGAAAAATCATCGTCAATTGCGGGTATTGGTGGTTGAGGATGACGCCATCAATTCTCAGATCCTGCAAAAGAGATTAAAAATGGATAAACACAAGACGAAAGCCGTCCCTAATGGCCAAGAAGCTGTTGACGTACTTAACAATGATTGGGAGTTTGATGCCGTCTTGATGGATATCCAGTGAGTCCCTTTGCAACTGTCAAGGTCGATGCTAATGTTAGAATGCCCATAATGGATGGAAAAACCGCCGCTATGGAGATCCGGAAACTAGAATCAAAGCCCGATTTCCAGCAAAGTAAGACCTCCCTCAGGGTAGACGACCGAATACCGATTATCGCCGTTTCGGCCAGTCTTTACGAATCCGACAGGGGCGACTTGGCGGCAGACTTTGATGGATGGCTTTTGAAACCACTGGACTTTGGTCGAGTCAGGGATCTGTTCAAAGCACTTCAGGATCCAGAGAAACGAAAGTCGGAAGTATACCGTCAAGGCCAATGGGAGAGGGGAGGTTACTTTCATGGTATGTCCACCCTACACTAATTCCCGAGACTAGCTGATGAAGTAGGACCCCTGACTTCGAGCGAACCAACTCCGAAATTGACCTAATATGTACAATCACCAATCCGATAGACACCACACCACACATCACCAGCATTCACCTTCAATCGCATAATCCGAAATCAAATGATGTATTACCAGACCAAAAATCAAACGACTTGCGTTTTTAACGAATTTCCTTATTTCTCCCACTCGAATCTTTCTTGTCATTATTTCATCATACGTATCGTATCCTCTCCTTGTTTCCTCTTTCACTTTCACGGTTTCACATCTGGGATGGTTCGGTTATACTAGATACACGTACAGTAATAGCTTTTATCAAATGCATTGTATGCCTAATCTCAAGATATTGGACGAGATGCTTTGACGTGATGCAATCGCCCTTCAGATCGGGTTGCTGACTCTCACCAAGTCTGAGCGACTTCGTCTGGCCGGCGTCGAATCAGTAACGCGCACTCGCTCGACAGCGAGAGGGCACCGGACCAAAAAAGTAGTCATGGTCGCATTCGGATTCACCATGATCTGCCGGCTGCCCAGGTTAAGTCATCATATGTCATCGAAGGTGTGATGTGACTATCCGCCTCTGCAATATATAAAGCAGGGACAAGCTGTAATTGACGCCACGACATCACTTGGAGCGGAGCAGGACAAATCCCTCGAGCAGACGTTCCAGTGGCGTGTCGAAAGCCAAAAGCGTTGCTCGCAAAGTGACATTGACAGTCTTGCAAACAAAGGTCTCAGAAAACCTCGTTGTCTTCAGCAGATAGATACCGATGCTACTCACTACGCCAGGCTGGTCTCTATCGCGCTGAGCACCTCTGCTAGCATCATGACACTCATGGTACCCGTTGACCCGACCCCCGCCTGACAAGACCCTGTTTAGATGCCGCCGCAACACGCCGCCCTCCACCAATTCAGCCCCCTTCGCTTAGTTGGTTAAAGCAAAGGTCTCATATTACATAATATATATATGACTGAGATTTCCTCAGGGCGATCCTTAGCCCCCAGTTCGAATCTGGGAGGAGGCACGTCTTTTTGCCTGTTTTCGCGTGCATATTTCGCTCTATTCCTTGAATCTGTTCATCCCAGCAGCAAGAATGGGAGATGAAGGAACTAGAATTGAGCGGTGTTGAGTTTTTCTGGACAGCCGGGGGATTGTCGGATGTCAGTGCCGAACATGCTATGTGGGCACTATCTGACCAGCCCATGAGGACCGATAGAAATCGAGACGGGTATGGGTGGTCGTCAACCCGCTAGACGCGTGAGACTAGCCTCCGTCTTCATATTTCTCTATCAAACGGCTACAACTACTCTCTCCTGTATTTTACAATCTCCGACTCTCTTCTCTACAAAACGGGCAGTCGGACTCTAGCAATGAACATCAATGATCTTGTCGTCCCAGAACTTCTTGGTCTCCGCCTCGTTGAGTGGCTTTCCATCCCTCCTCGGCTCAAGTGTAAGACTTTGGGCCCAAATCCAGACCTCGGGAACGCCAGGATCTTTATCTTTATTGAGAGCGAGTGTACATTCCTAGACATCAGAAGACTGTGTTCGTGACAAGACGGGACTGACCTTGACTACCGGTGAAGCGCCATCTGCCGCTGTGGGTTCCCAGCTGTAGGTTCTCTTCTCAGTCGAGAGTCCATTGTACTTGATCTGTCCGAGCTTGAATAGGGTGTCTGAGTTGCCCTCTGAAAGTTGTTGCCTCTCGTCCTCGCTGATGCTTTCGGCGCTATGGTCGTGGATATCTTCGTACTTGGTCGTATCGTGCCACCATTCACCGGTCGTATCTATCAGGTAATCCGGTTTGGCCACGAAAGTGATGAGAAGGTTCTCTTTCAGCTTCGGCGCGGCCTCGACACTAGCGGCAAGGGACTCGGTGTCCACTGTTGGGGTCACACCCGATGAGATTGTGGTGGATTGTGTTGGTCCTTGAGTGGAGGTTGGGGGAATATTAGCGAAGACTGCCATAGACTGTTGAGCGGATACACAGTGGACCTTAAGGAATTGGGTATCTTCCAGAGTTGGCCCAAACGTGTGACCGATCAAATCGTAAGTGAGTGTCGTGACTTTGGGTTCCTCTTCAAGCCAGACCCTGCACTGTTATGGCGTTAGCTTGGACCCCTTAGATGCAGACGAGGGTGACACTCACACTCTTCATCGCGGGGTCGCCTTTATCCGTAGTCCAGTCGAAAAGTCGAGCAGTGTCTTTATCGTTCGGTCGTGCGAACAACATGTATGCTACAAGATCACCGCTCACATTCTGAAAACCGCCGCTCTCGTCGTATTTCTTGTCAAACGGTTCATACTTGGTTCTATCCTTCCATGACCATTCCGGCCCAGTAGTGCCAGAGTCGGGGACTGTGAAAGTGACATTGATGGGATTCTTGAAGTCCGAGACATCTTCCGCATTGCTGACCTCTGCAAGTAGGGTCAACAAGGGAATGAGCAAGGTGAACATGTTGGTAATTGCTATTGAATAGGCTTGAATTTGAGTATGAGTATATTGAGCTGTCGAGCTTCATGCTTTACCTTGAAGAGACAAGATATGGGAGAAGGATAGAAGTGGCTGGTGGTCCCACATATACTCAAGACACCTCGTAGGCTCGACGCCGATCACGCAGATCGCACCCTTTTACTCAAGCATCATCCCAAATTCCCCTCGTACATTCCTTTCGCCCCATGTCGATCGAACACCTCTCAATTTTGTAGTCGACTCCTTGATTCCCTCGTGGCGATCATAGCGTTGCATACTTCCTTTCATCGATTCTGGGATACCAGAATATCCCTTGCAAATCTTGACAACCGAGGTCGATCTAATGTTGCAAACAAATTTTCCGTTGTCTCTGACCCCTGACTTCACTGTGAGCGATCATGTTTCGACGGATCATCCCCGTGAGTTTATCGGTCATACCCGAGCCGGTATGAGTTCCTTTAGAACTGGGCTGATCACACACGTTGGTCATGCCGTTCCTCAGCTCCTCCATACACCGTTCACATCTGGTGATCGACTGGCAATGCGTGACACGACGTCATGGATCGGATTCTTGAAGATTCCAGTGGCTTTGCAAGCGGCGCAGCAGCGATTGAACAGGTTGTTCATATATGAGAAGCTGGATCCATTTGGGCGCCTCCAGGCAGATCTTTGGTGAATCTGTAGAAAATAATTCGGCCCGGTTATTCGACGGAGTCTGACAAGTCATGCCCGCCGGGATCAGTCATTTGGTGTTCCTGGCTTAGTGAGAGTTCATGAAGATTGTCTTTCCTCCCTGTCACACTCCTTCATCTCTAGAAGTCTGACCCCAGAGCGATCAGCGCTAGTAGAATCTCAGTCGGAACTCAGGACTCGAGCGCCCACGCCTCATCTCGTTCGACAATGATTCATATGCTGTCGTTGATTCGAGCGTCATAGCACTTTGCCTCCGAGATGTATGCCATGTGTCATATGTTTCGGGCACTCGGGCGTCTTTGCGGATTTACGATCGGACTTCGAGCTAAATTGGTAGAAGGAGGCGTAAATAGTCTGCTTGATGCAGTAGTGTATGGGGCCTCCGGCACGGTCGAGATTCATGCCATGGATCTTGATCATTCACCGATATGTCCACCGTCATGGCCGATCATGGATGCAGATAAGCCTAGACCTGGACAAGTAAGATCCACCTGTAACTAACGTCGGCGTGGCGCATATTGATCAAACATCAAACATTATACGTGCCTAGAAAGTCAAAGTGACATCACTGGGATCATTCCCTTAAATAGCTGGGCAAAAGGGGGTTAGTCTCGGCAAATGACGCGTCTTACCATGTTATTGGATTTGGCTTGATGCGGATTTATGTCTATTCCGCAGAAATGCCCTAGCTCTTCAAGGAACAGGAGATCTTCAATGTGAACCTTCGACGTCATTGATGCTTGGCTTGTAACCAGTGCCGCAGTATATATACTATATAAGAAAAGCCGCCACAGCATTCCGCAACTCACATCGCCTTCTTGCTGTGAGTGTATTGACCTGGCGATTATATAGAGCTACCAGCTAATCTCTATAGATCCAAGTCATCTTTCGACAAGACATTTACCCAATAAACCCCCTGTGCATAATGGGCAAATTCACTTATATCCTCGCCAACTTCTTCATTCTCGTCGGATGGGTCTTGTTGCTCGTTGCAGCCAGTGAGTCCTTTGTCTCTTGCCTGCTAGTATTTGACTGATGATAGTCTCCTCTCCTATCATCAACAGGATCTCCATGCTCAATGTTGACCGACTTGGAGATACTTCTACCTTCGGTGTCTTTGGATATTGTACCTCTCTCGACGTAAGTGCCGTACTGTGAATCAGATAGGAGGAAGATCAGTGTGGCTGACAATCAGAGAGATACCTGCACAGGTACTGGTATCGGATACGACCTATCCCGAGTTGGCGGTGCCCTCGGCGGTGTAGACTACGACAACTCCTCTGCCGACCGAGCTTCCAAAGCTTTAATCCTACACCCCATCGCATGTGGTTTAGCATTCATTGCTCAAATCGTCGCCCTCGCCTCGGTCCAATTCGGTTTCTTATTCGCTTCCTTGATCGTCTTCCTCGCTTTCCTAGTCTCGCTAGTCTGCATGGTCCTCAACTTTGCCATCTTCGGTGTCGTCCGAAACGCAATCAACGGAAACGTGGCCGGATCTCCAGCTTCTTACGGTAATGCCACATGGCTCGTTCTTGCCGCTACCATCTCTTTACTCATCGCTACTCTCTTCACTCTATTCGCATGCTGTTGTGGAGGTGACAGGAAGGAGAGGAAGTACGGCAGGAAGAACCAGTACGCCGATGATGGGTATGTTGGAAACCAGCCCGCCATGACTCAGACTACCTATGCTCCTCAGAGAAGGCACTGGTGGAATAGGAGATAAGGAGGTCGAGTGCAGTCAAGTGATGTAGTAGAAATATACACGAAATGTAGCCCTAGTAATAAATGCAATTATAATATCTTGGTCTTGTGATCGAACGGTCATTTAAGCATATCCGTCGTGAGCTGCTGAGATCATGACCCTTTCTTTCCATTTATGTCATCATTGTCATGAGTTTCCAGGTCAACGCTGCGACAACTTCTACAGCCCGACAGCAATGCATGCTTGTCCGGAAGATGGGTCAGTCACTCTCTTACGCTGATCATCATTATGCGAGCTGAGCATTAGTCTTCTGCGACGAGCAAGGATACCCACAAAGTGTGGAGGAAACGGCGTAAGAGACCCTCTACCATATGCATCTTCGAAGACCAACACCACAGGGAGAATATCGAGCACGATGAGGCTAGCTCCCACTTTGTCGCTATCTCCTCAACGGGGGAGGCGGTGGGTACAGTTCGTATACACAATGCCACTGGGCAAGTACGTCATCACCTCCTCGTTCTCTTCCGCTACCCACTTCCTGCTAAACAGTAGCTTGGGCGACTAGCCATTCTTCCTCCTTTTCGAGGTACTGGACTAGCCAGAGCGTTGTGTGAAGCTGCTCACGCGGCTGCAAGGGCGCATGGGCTGAAGGAAGTCACTGCTGATTCCCAAGTGAGTATCGTCATTAACAGACAAGTTCACGTTAGAATGACATGTGCTGATTATAGGCGCAAGAGCCTAGAGACGCTAGGGGGTTCTACCGGAAGTTAGGCTATGTCGAAAGGGGTGAGGAGATGACTAAGGAGGGAGGTAAGTTGTCTTGTGCTAAAAGTATGCTGTATCGTGGCTGATTGGTAGTGCTCCACCAGGTCATGGTCCTAACCCTTTGAGCGGTTCCTGCGGACGTGTCACATAGATCCAATACGTGCTAGCCCAGATACCAATATACATTCAATGTACAGTCTAGATAAGATCCCAAACCAAATGACTATCGACTATCTCTTTCCACCTCGTCCACCTCGGCTTCCACCCCTACCGCCTCGTCCACCACCCCTCATCTGCTCCCTACCTTCCTGCCTGACGGCCTTTCGATAGTTGACACCACCCTCTTGACCCTCACCTCCCTTCTTGCTCTTGCTGGTCTCACCCCTCTCGACCCTCTTCAAGATATCCAAAGCAGCGGTATTCTCCCCCTTGACATCATTGTTGGCTTCAAACTTCCTCTTGACTCCCTTTGCTTTTGGTTCACCTTCGATCTTCTTGTCGAATTTACCCATTGATGCCGTTGCTGTTTTTGAGATCAACAGAGTTCGGTCAAGTTCGGCTTTTCGTTGGGTTCGAGCAGCTGCTTTTCCGGTCTGGGAAGTGGGATCGACAGACTTGGAAGATGAAGCGGGGTTAGCGGCTAGAGCGACATTTCGAGCATGTTGAGACTCGTTCTTTGAGATTCTAGCTTTTCGCTCAGCTCGAGCAGTAGCTCTTGGGTCGTGGTCGGCCTCTGGGATATTAGCTGTGACCACCATGCATCAACTTGATGATCTTGACGTACCAGTACCAGCCTTGACTTCACTAATCCAAGCATCCTCCTTATCTTTGTTCTTTCCATCCTTACCCCATCGCCTAACCCAAGCTTGCTTATCATCATCCCAAACCTCCCTCTCCTTGTTACTATGACTGATACCCTTTTCTTTGGCGAATCGCTCCCATTTGGTAGGAGGTTTAGGCTTGGGTAGTGGTTTCTCTCGAGGAAGAGCAGTGGTGGGGTTGGGTAGTTTGACTGTTGGGCCGTTTTCGGATGAATGGGCTGGGAGGTTGAAGAGGGCAGAGATGAGAGATTGGGTGGATGTGAGTGCGAGGGCGAGGAGGTGGGAGTTCTTGTTGGCCCTATAGATCAGCTACGCCCCAGATATTGACAGAGGCGTCCCGACGCCAGTGATCGAATGATCATTGCGTAGATGTATGCCGACTTACTCGTACTCGGCGGCCTCGACGGGTGTGTTGTCGAAAGCGGTCAAGAGACCAGCATCAACCTCGGCAGGCTGACTTCGTTCCAGGTTGTCCGAGGTGCTAGTGGTCAGTGTATCCCAATTGACAATATCCAAAGGTGACCTACTGCTTCTCTGCATAAGCAGCTAGTTCCTGTGAAACGTCCATAGCTGTATGATGTATATACTATACTTATACTGCTATCCTATACGATACCGGCGAAGACTTCCTTGCTTCTAAATTCCTGGATTAATGAAATTAAATCGCGGGAAACAAATCCTCCTCCCTGAAATCCCTTTACTCGACTATCAACCTATCAACCAGCCAAATCAGCCTATATATCACACCTTATACATACAAGTTAAGATGGCATTCCTAATTGACCGTGAGTATCGCACCTGCTCCGGGCGCGCACACGCTGACATCCAGGTCCAAACAAGGTGGCTGAGAAGCAGCGTTATTTCCAGGTAAATTCAACATTTCATTCCTCCGGCTCCTTCCGGCGCGTTGGCTTGTTGGACTAATGTCTAATCATAATGGATGAGGCTGGACGAGGACAACAACTGACGACCAGGCTCTACAGGGCAAGAAGCTAGTATACCAGCGAGGAAACGGAAACCTATACTTCCGTATGTCTGAGCCCATTTCACCCATGGAACCAGCTAATACCGAATAGGTTCATACATGGTCCTATGGAGTGTAGCCGTCGGTGGATCCATGTTCCAGCTCGTTCAGTACGCACGTGTAAGTAACTATCATACTTTGACATTGGATCTTGCTGAACAAGGTTCTCCTGATTCGATCAATCTATCCCCTAATCAATTATCTCCCACTCCCCTTGCACACACCGCTCTTTCGATATACAGGGAAAGGCAGCAAAGGTTGGAGAGTTGGAGTAGATTATCGATCTTGCGGAACTACGGACATGCATGATTAATTTTCGCTTCCGGGGCTCGGGTAGCGGAGTTCTGAGCTGAGCTCTAGTCTGATACTAAAATACAGATCAATGTCCCGGTGTAAATTGCGCTCAGCTTCTCGACGGGAGACCAGGGAACAGACATGTGTGTACGCGAATGTTCAAAGGAAGAGGAATGCAAGGGCGCGAGTGGATGCCTTTCGGCGACTTCATCCTTTGGTAACCAGGGGTACGTCGGAGGCGAATAAGGGTTCATCTGACCAAAATCCTTCACGGGTCTCGACACATTTTCTTAACATCACCTCTACAATAACTACTCACAAATCGCCTTTGGCCTTGTCCTCTTCGTGTTCCGCGCATTCCTCTCATATCACTCACAACTCGACCTCCGCCATGTCTTCTACGCATTCCGCTCATGATAATCACGACTACACCGCTATGATCTTCTACGATTATAGACAAAATAAACCTGTACGGACCGTTGCCTGAGACAATGTCGGCATGGTTGTATGGCGACAACTTTCAGAGATGGTATGACAATGGAGAAGCTCACATCGCTGAACATGTTTGGGAGATTGGTGAAGTTCCACAAACAGTTAGAACTTTCGGCTCTGTTGGTGGAGAGGGGGATCAGGGGGCATTGGACGTCTTCCTCAATGGAGGAAAAGGCGTCTGGCACGTCGAGCCACAGCACCGAAGGGCTAGATGGAGTAAGCGTGTATCTGAAAGATGGGCTCATATTACAGTCGAGATTGTGGGGAAGTTCGGTTGGCGTGACGGACAATCAGACTGGACGCAAATTATCTGTCAATACGTCGGGTCAGTAGAACTACAGTACAGCAGAGAGCTAATGAACAGGCTCCCTGTAGCTTTTCTGAGTCGACGCGAACTCGGGAGGGCCGACGACCTCGAAACATACGATCTTGCTTCCATGGTCAACTACGGGCACGTCATACATCCATATTCGCCGTGCCTCAGCATGAGGCCCGTCTGCATGTCTTTGTTTTATCAAGTGAGCCCATTTCTAGCGGACAAGCAAAGACGATACTTACGGTAGATAACGAGGTAGTTACCATATGCAGTGGCCTTCCGCGCACACTACCCAGTTGTAAAAGCTACAGGCACTACGACTTTAGGCTTCACGAGGCCTTCTGCGCTCCCGCACCCATACGGAGTGAGGTCAATGTCGCAGCATTGTTGGTGGCGATCATGTCTATGTGTGGTTTCCACTTGTCTCACAGTCGACGGATTGCACACTGACCACACGCAGCTATCGACGCTGCCGGGCAAATACGACCCTCCAACGGGGTACTCTTCCAAGCTGATATCACAGGAGATGGTCTCGTATGAGGTGGACAACCTGGGTCACGGGGACGTCAGTGATCAGCATCATCTCCGTGTGCCGCTCTGATGACTCTAAGAATCTGCATTGATGAAGGCTGAGAAAAGGAAGCCACGCGCCGTCGATTACGCTGAGCAGCCTGTACAGTTTCTCGCCACAATTTGTCGGCTCCTCTTGGATGGAAAGAGTGCATCGAGCGAAGATCCCTGGAACTGTTTGCAGGCAGACACGCAGGCCGAATTTCAACGCCTATCCCAAGCATGCAATTTCGTTGTGCTGAGAGCGAAGGGTTGGGTCGAAGCGTTTGAAACCATGCGACGCTTGGACGAAGTAAGTTGTTGGCCTGGACATGAGCAGGACAATTTTGACTTTTGCAGCTCCGCCGATCAGAAGAGGCCGACCGATTGGCCGAGAAGCAAGCTCAGTCGGCTGTCGTACTCAATCGCCTCTTGGCCACTTTCACAGCATGTACCGTGATCATCGCCCGTCAGTCAATCTGCGGTTCATCCTTTGCTCATCAATGACTGATGATTCAGCTTTTACTATGGCGGTAAGTAGTGTCATATTCTCCTATGGTTAGCTGACCCACAAAGACTGGTTTCTTCAGTATGGTCAGTCTGTTTTCGCTCCCGCAATGGGTAGTAGCTGATTCGACAGAGCACATCACCAGACATAGCTGTGACGTTCAGGAAATTTTGGACGATTGTCGGCTCGGCCACAGGTGGACTTGTGGCTTTCGGTATCGTGATCACCTTCTTCTTACGAAATTGGCGAAACACCATTCGATATTGGCACCCGACTCCAACTCCGTCAGCCTCAACTTCGGCGATCTCACTCCATTCAATGGGTCCCTGAGCCAGTCTATTAAGATTTGGGAGGATGAAGCGCTTCGATCGGACTTTTGTGGACACCTGATAATGCATCAAACTAGTGAGTCGCCCTTTTTTGATTTGCTGCCTCAAGACTGATGTAAGCTCTTCAACACTCAACTTTCTGGCTGAGACGTATATTTCCACCTTTCTGGGGTCTAGACATATAGTGCCATCAATACTATCATTACACTTGAGCGAGGAATCCCATATACATCAATCGTACATCACATATATATGCAAATAGTCAAGTGATGTCATTTATTCATACTCTGGAATTTGCAGCTCTAATTTTGTCACTTTCCTATCACTGGTAATCTATAACGAGGCATGTCACATACATCCTCATCTTCTATCAGTACATTACACGCCCCAGTCCCGATACAGAAGGTATGTACACATACATACACGAGGCTGAAAGGGGGACGGTCAGAACTGATCAATAGCGAAACGAAACTCCCTCAATCACTGTCTCTCCCTTTGACGATCCTCCTAACGATACCTACGACGATATGTCCAGCCTACCCAATAACCTGGAGCGACCTACTATAGGTCATGGGCGGAATAGTGTGTTTTCTTAAGCAGCAAGAGCAGAAGAGAAAGAGCTGATCGAGTAGGCAGTTTCCGGACCAGAGCATTGGCGGTAGCAGCTGCTCATCGCCTAACCCATTCCCCCGAAAATGAACCCCGTAGTCCAACACTTCTACCAAATGGCGATGGAAACACTCATGAGGATATAGAAGCAGAAGCTGGTACATCGCCCACATCACGGATTTCAAATTTGATGTCTCCAGGAGGAACGAAACCGAGATACCGCTGGTTATCATCAACAGGAGGAGGTGGAACCGGGGATGAGCCCGGAGTTGATGTTCGGAGTAGAAGAGATGAAGATTCGTATGGGCATCTGGATGGACGGACACAGATCTCGGTATGTCCTGGTCGTGTGACTTGGTATTTGAGCTGATCAACAGGTTGTCGACTGGACTAACGAGACGGACGATGAAAGTAAGAATGTCAGGATCGATTTCCCCGGGGAGAGGTTGCGAGAATGGCTGGAGACCGACGCGAAGTCAAGGCGGGTACATGGCGATACTGGGGGTGTCAGGTGGAGTAGGTCAAACATTTCACCATGATGGTTCCTTAGCTGATTTGTAGTCCACGTCGATGGCCTGAACTGGGAGGTCATCAAGACCTTGACCCTTAAATACGGGTTCGTCTCCACCTATTGATCGTATGGAGGCACGAGGGCTAATACCAGACTTCACCCTCTAGCAGTAGAAGATGCTCTCCGATCCTCCAATTCTCCTCGATCAAAACTCGATTTCTACCGAAACCACCTCTACATGCAAATTTTAATTCACCACATGCACGCTCACGATACTGAAGATCTAGCAAAAGCTTCAGACGCATTGCAATCTGGAAAAGTCGACGAAATAGTTATTGCGGATGACGAAACTCATAGTCATGCCGATACGGTCAGGAAGGGACCGGTCAAGAAGGCTACTACTAGTAGTTGGAGTTTACCAGAGGGAGTCGAGGGAGTATTTGAACCTAGTGTTGCGGGTACAAGGCTGCAGGGTGGACAGTCGGTACGTTCTTGCTTTTCGCTGAGTGCATAAGAATGGACAAGCTGACCAGATAGCCATTCCAGAAAGCTGCTCATCGCTTGACTGTCGATCAGCTCTCGGCGAAATATATGGTCCCAGTCCGACGAAGTATCTTGAGCGTATTCATGACTCGTGACAGTAAGCTAGTTCAATCTCTTGGGAGATCTCGAGACTGACGTCCAGATACAATGATCACGATCGCAGGCAAGAACTGTAAAGAGGTTCTTGGACCTATATATGATCGGCTGGAGGACGATACGAGTTTGTTGAGACGGGCTGGAGATGTTAGTATGCTTGCACAGGCATTGCTTGATGTTTGTGAGTCACGGCTCTGGATCGTGGTGATCATTGCTGATCTTTAGCCGTTGATCTTGCTATCGAGATCCAGCAGACGTTCGAGGTCGAAATTTTGAAAGTGGAAGCTACCGTTCTTGTCGATCCTCAGGTTCGTCCACCCAAGCCATCGTTATTTGGTGCTGACAAGCAGATGGAGACAGTACGACACCTTCATATCCTCTCATCCCAGCTCATCCGACTCCGACGATCTCTAGCTCCCCTTCTACGTGTCTGCTATATTGTTCGAGACCAAGAAGTCCAGCGATCCCGAGCAGCTTCAGCAGTAGCCACAGCCCCTCGTCCCATTGACCGAAATCACGGATCAAGGGATACAGAATGGATAGCCCCTCAAACCGGGACTCGACCAGGTACACCTGGTCCTTCCGAATTTGGTTTCCCACTCGAAACGACCAACACGCTAGGATTCGATTTCCAAATGTCAAGACCGTCAAGTCAGACTCCAGTCAGTCGTGAAAGTGGAGGAGGTCCTCAGACAGGTGGGATCGCGGGTATACCCACAAATGCCAATGGGATGGTACCCTGGAAAGAACCCATGGCGATGACTGGATTCTTTTCGCCAATGACAAAAGTCTATATTGGGGATGTACTGGATCATCTAGAAATCATCTGTAGTTCAATGGACCAGTTTGTGGCTACTTGTGATCATTTGACGGATTACGTCTTTGTGAGTTCCTCTGTAACACGATCAAGTGGATGTCAAGCTGATCTCAGAACGTCTTGAGTTTCCAGACCAATGCTTCGATGGAGAGACTGAGTGTGGTTACCGTTATCTTCTTGCGTACGTCTTTCCCGCTCCCAGACGCCGCTTGCGCTAACCTCCTTATAGCGTTGACTTTCATTGTAAGCTAATCTTCTTCCACCTTTCTGATTACATATCACAGCTGACCGCCTCAGTCATCTTACTTCGGAATGGTCAGTCATCTACATTTAAATCACCGCTCAAGAGCGAAGCTGATTGACAGAATTTCGAAGACTTTGGAGCACTCCAAAATTCCGTTTCCTATTTCTGGAAAGTAGCAGCTCCTTGCACAGCTGCCTTTTTCGTCATTTTCTCATTCTCATACATCCAATACGGATTCTCGACTATTATGCGACGGTTTGATCGATGGAGGAGAACTAGGGAGGTTGCTGAGAAGATGCATGTGGAACGGAAAGAGAGGAGGAGGAGAAAGAGTGTTTGGTAATTGCACAGCAGTTCAGGATTGGAGAATGCTGGTAGCGGAGGGGTATTCGATCATGTATGCATTATTCGGTGTCATCAATCTCTACCCTGTCTGGTCTAACCAGGACATAACCTTGTCAGCATCCTTCGGACCCTGAGCATCCTCTTCCTCAGCCTGGACAACCACTGCAGCATCATACAGGATTGTCATGCTACCCGTCAGCCCGAACATGACCAGTCGCATGACTCACCCGGCTTCAGCGCTCTCATCGCAGACGCTTACGGCCTTGTGCGATGTCTCATCGACCTTGGAGTCCAAAGTCTGCTCAGAACGGGTCTCGGTGTAGCTGAGTTTATCTGTTTCAGACTCACGAGACGAACGTCGAGATGAGCAACTGCCTTCAGTGATCAGGGACTCTGCCCACCTGCCTTCGTCGGCTTGTAGCCTCATCAAGATTATCGCGGCCTCTACAGCTGGGTCTTCGGCCAATCTGGATTGCACCTTCATTTCGTCTTGTTCCCCTTCTGAGTTTGTATCTGGTGATGGGCTCATGATGGTGATTGTTTATTCGTTGTCGACTGATAAGACGATAGGATGGCGTGAGTGTGTCAGCGGAATGAATAGATACTGCTTGAGAAACAGGACGAGATTTCGCGACATTGCACTCCGCCGATCATAAAGGAGCTCGAGTCTTCTGCAGATTCTAGTGCTTTCCACCATCTAGACCATACTGTTGAAAGATCCGCACTCCTTTCCACCTTACATCTCATTGCAAGGTAGTGTGACGGTAGACGGTGGATACCATCCCACATCCATAGACACATGTTGTTCCGCCATACCTAACCTGATAGGCGCATGGTAACCCCGGTTACAGCGCGGTTGCATTTCATGACTACTGACTGATCTCATTGTCCTATTGTTTCAGTTTACACACTACACTTTCACATACATACACAAAGTACACCTGACAGACAAGCCAGGCAGGACTCGAATCAGGAAAGGAAACTCTTGCGTTTGATCAAGAAGTCCCCGATCAGTTGAACTTCCAACGGACCCACAAGACTCGCGCGACCATGTCTGGGTAATTCATCCGCCGTTGCTCTTAGCTGTACTGATATATAGCCCTTCCGAGTTCAAAATGATGGGTGTCACTCCTCCAATCTCTACCGAACCACCCAAGCCAAGTGATGTACAAGCTAGCGAGAGTGAGCTGGATCGCCCCCTACGTGGGATTGAGCTGATCAAGTAGCATTAATGGGAGACTTGGTTGCCATGAACCAGTTCGAGTCGGATGGGGAACGTAGAGTCAGGTCAGCTATAGAGTCTTCTACCTTGAGCCAAGCTGATGAGTAGGGAGAGGCTATTATCAAATATAGCTCAGCTAGTCACGAAATTCGTACATGACGTTTCAATCAAGTCTGGGTTATCAGAGAAAGTAGCAAATGAAGCTGGAGGGCGAATCTACACATCTGGATCATATAGGTGAGCTAATATGTCCTGGTCTTTGCATAGCTGACGCGGTAGACTTGGAGTACATGGACCTGGATCCGATATTGATACAATCTGTGTATGTCCAAGACATATCTACAAGGAACATTTCTTCGGCGAATTCCAGCAGATGTTGAGGGAATGGCCTGCCGTCACTGAGATTTCGGTACGTCAATCGAATGCATCAGGAATCTGCTAATGATCAGGCCGTCGAATCAGCTTTCGTACCTATTATGAAAACTGTCATTTCAGGTGTTGAGGTGGATTTACTGTTTGCTCGAGTCAATTTACCGGAAGCTGGTGACGCGCTGGATATCGAGAAAGATGAGATCCTAAAAGGAGTGGATGATGCTTCTCAGCGGAGTTTGAATGGTAAGGTTCGCAGCCCGAGAGCAGTGCGTGAGCTGACGAGTAGGACCTAGAGTGACAGATATGATCCTGAACCTGGTACCCAATGTGGCTACTTTCCGTACGACACTTCGGGCCATTCGATTATGGGCAAAGAGTAAGCTAGACGTGAATGCTTGTAGCTGATCTATAGAGAGGGGAATTTACTCGAACGTCCTCGGTTTCCCTGGTGGTGTAGCTTGGGCAATGTTGACGGCTCGAATCTGTCAGCTCTACCCAACGGCTGCTCCAGCTACGGTGGTTGGCAAATTCTTTCCTATCTACTATCAATGGTGAGCTCGTGCCTCTCTTGGTAAATCAAGCTGATGACTAGGGCATGGCCACAACCTGTGATTCTGAAGAAGATCGAGACCGGCCCACCAGGATCTCAACATCAAGTGTGGAATCCAAAAGTAGGTCGACCAATCTTTCGATCTGGCAGGAAATTAACAACAGCTCGATCGCCGTGATATGGGACATCGCATGCCTGTCATTACACCTGCATATCCCTCCATGTGTTCTACCCATAATATCTCCGCTTCAACCATGACAGTAGTCCGGAACGAGCTTATGAGGGGTAAGCCGTTTCTCTGAGACCTTACTGTGGCTGATGAGTAGGAATGCAAATTACCGACAAGATTTTATCAACACCCGGATCATCGTGGTCGGAGTTGTTTGAAAAGGTGGATTTCTTCAGTCAATACAAGACCTATGTCCAGGTCATCGCGAGCGCGTCAACATCAGATGGGATCAAGGGATGGTGCGTATTCGTGCAAGTCGCATGGCGGTACTGATGAAGTAGGAGTGGTATGGTCGAATCACGTATACGACATTTAGTGCTGGATCTGGAAAACACCGATAACATCGTCATTGCCCATCCATCCACAATCACCATCAACAACTCCTTCATCTGCCTTTCAGACGAAGAACAGGCCGGCGCTTCGCAGGGTGAATTAAGTATGGAAGCCATGTTACGGAAAGATGAAGATTTCACGGATAAGGAGCATAAGCGGGTATACACCAAGAATTTCTTCATCGGTCTCGAGATTGAGAAGAAGCCTAGTAAGCTACCGCTCTTGCAAACGGGATCTAGCTGATGGAATAGAAGATGGATCGGGAGGAAGGGTGCTGAATCTGTTCTACCCTAGTAAACGATTCTGCGGTGGATGTCAACAATGGGACAGGTACGACGAGCAGGAAATGAGTGTCATTCTGAAACCTGTCAAGAGGTAAGCTCTATGGTGCGCGGACTTGCAGAGCTGATGTCGTAGATCGGAATTACCACATTACTGTTTCCCTGATGGACTACCTAAGAAGAAGAAGGGCAAGCGGGTTCAACAGACTGTAAGCTAGCCATTCCCGTTTCTCAGGTCAGAGCTGATCATAGACTGCATCAGAAGCTGGAGCTGAGGATGGTACGGAAGGACCTGGACCTAGCAAGAAAGCGAAGTAAGTCAACTTGCACAGTGCTGTGTGGTGTGTGACTAGACTAACAAAAGGTCCGAATCCATCCCACCATCAACGGAAATCGAGAATATAGCCGAAAGAGGAGATGGTCCATCAACCTCAACGGCAACAGCGACAAACGGTCAAACTCAGTCACAAGGAGCTCACGCAGCTTCATTACCAGTAACAGCAGGAGGTGATCCATTACCGCCTTCGACCAATGGTTCCGATATCCCAGCAGACGTTCAGCCACCTCCTGCTATTGAGGGTATGGCGCCTTTGTCGGCCGCTGCCATGTCTTCGTTCGCTAGTGCCGCCAATGGTGTCACGACGGATGCTGCTGCGGGCAACGGCACCGGAACACAAGAGGGAGATGGGAAAGTGGTGTTAAATGGAGTGTCATCGACATAGCATACGGAAGACGCAGAAGACTTGAAACACAAAATGACAAAAGTACATACAGGCAGTCCAGACAGTGGACAGGGTCTGCCATAAATCGAATCAGATCGATCCACAAGTATCGCATGTGTAGATTATATCATACTATCACATGGACTGTATAGTAAACTAGCAGAACAATATGCATTTGCAGTCACACAAGTAGGCAATGCCGTGGGAAAGTAAAGTCGCGTCACCTACTCAAGGTCACTCATGTCGTTTCCTTTCCTCTCTCTCTCTCATCTTCTCCCAAGGCAGTCATCTCATACAAGAGATACACAAGCAAGATGCCGAAAAACAGACGAGGAGATAGATCTGATTCTGACAATGATAACGATGACGACAGTGACGGTGCTGATGATACCATGACCGGAAGAAATAACAATCACAATCCCCGAAAGCAAGCTCGATTTGAAGTATCTTCAAGTCCGAGATCAAGTCCCCCTCCTCAAGTTGATTATACCCAGAACCGTAATGATCAAGAGCCGGTATTAAAGAAAGAGTCCAAGGTGAGCTATCGGCCCTCAGGTGCAGCTTACAGGTAGGTCTTGGCCTTTTATGCGCCATATGCCAATCAGTTCTCGGCGGCGTATTTCGATCCAGAGGAAAGGAAGATACA
>Ga0308160_10000728_pt1 | contig 55967 bp, 47 predicted proteins | sample PhyFR1_FD_201036 | JGI IMG/M metagenome (GOLD analysis project Ga0308160, IMG submission 201036) | Phyllosphere microbial communities from UC Gill Tract Community Farm, Albany, California, United States - DLSLF.R1 | ecosystem: Host-associated > Plants > Phyllosphere > Unclassified | place: USA...
CGGTCGTTCGTTCGGCGCGGGCGGCGGCCTCGGCAGCCGCGGTGCCGGGGCGGTTCGCCTCGACCCATCCGCTCGCATTGCGCTGAGGAGCGATGCTCAGGGCCAGGGCACCTGCCGGCACGTCCTTCCGGACGACCGTTCCCGCACCTGAGTACGCTCCGTCGCCAATCCTAACGGGGGCGACGAACACGTTGTGCGACCCCGTCCTCACGTTCGAGCCGACCTCGGTGCGGTGCTTCGAGACGCCGTCGTAGTTGGCCGTGATCGTGCCGGCGCCGATGTTCGAGTCGGTGCCGACCTCGGTGTCGCCGATGTAGCTGAGGTGCGGCACCTTCGAGCCCGCGCCGATCTCGGCGTTCTTGGTCTCGACGAAGGTGCCGATCTTGCCCCCCTCGCCGAGCGTCGTGCCGGGCCGCAGGTACGAGAAGGGGCCGACGGAGGCGCGGGCACCGATCACGGCGAGGGTCGCGTCGGTGCGCTTCACGACCGCGCCCTCGCCCACCTCCGTGTCGACGAGGGTCGTGTCGGGCCCGACGACGGCGCCGGCGGCCACGTAGGTCGCGCCCTTGAGCTGGGTGCCGGGCAGCAGCTCGACGTCGGGGCTGAGGGCGACGTCGCGGTCGATCCAGGTGGTCTGCGGGTCGACGATGCTGACGCCCTCGCGCTGCCAGTGCTCGACGATGCGGTCGTTGAGGCGGCGGGCGGCCACGGCGAGCTGCACGCGGTCGTTGATGCCCTCGAGGCGCCAGGTCTCGTCGACCGCGCGGGCGGCGACCTTCTCGCCGGCGCCGGTGAGCAGGCCGACGACGTCGGTGACGTACTTCTCGTTCTGGGCGTTGGCCGAGCCGACGCGGGGCAGCTGCGCGCGGAGGGCCGCGACCGTGAAGGCGTAGGTGCCCGAGTTGATCTCGCGGAGGTCCCGCTCGGCGTGGGTGGCGTCCTTGTGCTCGACGATGCGCTCCACGTCGCCCGAGGCGAGGCGCACGACGCGGCCGTAGCCGGTGGCGTCGGGGAGGACGGCCGACAGCAGCGTCGCGGCCGCCGCCTCCTCACGGTGCTGCTCGAGGAGGCCTCGCAGGGTGCCGTGGTCGAGGAAGGGGACGTCGGCGCTCACGACGACGACGTCGCCGTCGAAGTCGGCGGGCAGCGCCTCGACGGCCTGCTCGACGGCACGGCCGGTGCCGGGCACGTCGTCCTGGTCGACGATGAGGGCGGTCGGGGTCGTCTCGACGATGCTCGTGACGACGAGGTCGCGCTCGTGCCGCACGACGGCGACGAGGTGCTCGGGCTCGAGGGCGGCCGCCGACTCGAGGACGTGCTGGATCAGCGGGAGGCCGGCCAGGCGGTGCAGCACCTTCGGGGTCGCGGACTTCATGCGCGTGCCCTGCCCTGCGGCGAGGACGACGACGGCGAGGGTGCGTGCGGGCATGGTGCTCCTTGGTGAGGTGGGCGCGGCGTTCACCGGCGATCCTCCCACGCGGGGGCCGTGCTCAGCGGGAGCGGACGACGGCGACGGAGCCGGAGACCGCGACGGCGTCCTCGACGAGGGCGACGACGAGGTCCGGCAGGCCGGTCTTCTCGACGACGGCCTTCCGGACGACGTAGAAGAGCCAGCTGCCCGCGAGGGCGCCGAGCGCCCCGGCCACGGCGCCGGCGACGCGGTGGCCGTCGCCCGCGGTGGTGCTGATCGCGGCGCCGACGACGGCGCCGGAGGTCGCCCGGCCGAACAACGGGCCCGCGCCCACGCGGCTGGGCGTGGCGGGCAGCTTGTCGCCGACGAGCTCGCCGGCTCCGGCGGCGACGGCCACGCCGCGGCCGACGGGGCTGCGGAACAGGGCCCAGCGCTGCCAGCTGCCCCGCGCCTCCGCGCTGTCGTGGTGGAGGGCGAGCACGGCGAGGGGCGTGGCGGAGCGCGAGCCGCTGAGGGCACCGAGCAGGGCGGCCTTCACGAGCGGGCGGAGGGTGGCGGACGTCGACATGGGCGGCTCCTCGTCGTCGGGGCGCGGCGCTCAGGCGGCCGGCCGGTGGACCTGGAGGCTACCGACGGAGCCGCACCGCGTCCGCCCCGCCCGGCCGACTCACGGCTCCGCCACCAGGATTCGAACCTGGACCTAACAGCTCCAAAGGCTGTCGTGCTGCCGTTACACCATGGCGGACCGCGCTCGCGCGCGAGGTCAAGTGTGACAGCGCGGTGCAGGCAGGGCAAAGCGGACCGGGTGCCATGATGAGGGGATGTCCGAGCCCGAGCGCACCGAGGGGCGCGACCAGCCCGCGGGGCCCGAGCCCCGCGACGAGGTCGACCGCATCGTCGACGCCTGGGGGCACGAGCGCCCCGACCTCGACTTCGCCCCGCTGCACGTGCTCTCGCGCGTCGACCGGCTCGCCAAGCACCTCGAGCGGGCCCGACGCGACGCCTTCGTCGCCAGCGACCTCGAGCAGTGGGAGTTCGACGTGCTCTCCGCCCTCCGCCGCGCGGGCGCGCCGCACCAGCTCAGCCCGAAGACCCTCCTGCAGCAGACGCTCGTCTCGAGCGGCGCCATGACGAACCGCATCGACCGGCTCGTCGCCCGCGACCTCGTCGAGCGGCGCACCGACCCGCACGACGGGCGCGGGATCCTCGTCACGCTCACCCCGTCGGGCGGCCGCGCGGTCGACGACGCGATCGAGCGGCTCGTCGAGGCCGAGCGGGCCCTGCTCAGCGACCTCGACGAGCACGACCGCCGCCGCCTCGCCGGGCTGCTGCGCACGCTGAGCCTCACGCTCGGCGGCTAGGCCGCCCGCGTGCGGTCCGAGTGGCCACGAACTGTCGTCCTCCCGCTCGGGAGGAGCCGATCGTGACCACTCGGCACCCGCCGGGGGCGCAGCGGGGAGCCCGCTAGGCGAGCAGCTCGCTGAGCTCGAGCCAGCGGGCCTCGAGCTCGGCGGTCTTCGCGTCGAGCGCCGTGAGCTTCGCCTGCAGCGCCGCGAGGCCGTCGAAGTCGGACTGGTCGAAGGTCGCGAACTGCTCGAGCAGGCCGGCGCGGTCGCCGCCTGCCTTCGCGAGCTTGCGGTCGATCGAGCCGAGCTCCTTCTCCGCGTTGCGCTTCTCGGCGCCCGAGAGGCCCGACGCCGCGGCGGCCGCCGCGACCGAGCCGTGCGCCCCCTGGACCGCCGTCGGCCGGTCGGTGGCGCCTCCCTGGGCGTCGGTCACCTGCTTGCGGAGCGCGAGGTACTGGTCGACGCCGCCCGGCAGGTGCCGGAAGGCCCCGTCGAGCACGGCGTACTGCTGGTCGGTGACGCGCTCGAGCAGGTACCGGTCGTGCGAGACGACGAGCAGGGTGCCGGGCCAGCCGTCGAGGAGGTCCTCCATCGCGGCGAGCATGTCGGTGTCGAGGTCGTTGGTGGGCTCGTCGAGGATGAGCACGTTCGGCTCGTTCAGCAGGATGAGCAAGAACTGGAGGCGGCGCTTCTGCCCGCCCGAGAGGTCCTTGATGGGCGTCTGCAGCTGCGCGCTCGTGAAGCCGAGGCGCTCGAGCAGCTGGCCCGGCGTCATCTCCTTGCCGGCCGTCACGTAGGAGGTGCGCTGCCGGCCGATCAGGTCGTTCACCTTCTCGTTCGCGACGGCGTGCAGGTCGGCGAGCTGCTGGTCGAGGATGGCGAACTTGACCGTCTTGCCCTGCTTGACCCGCCCCTCCGTCGGGGCCACGACCCCGGTGACGACCTTCAGCAGGGTGGACTTGCCGGCGCCGTTGACGCCGAGGATGCCCGTGCGCTCGCCGGGCGCGATGCGCCACTCGACGTCGTGCAGCACGCGCTTGTCGCCGAACGAGACGCCGACCTCGACGAGGTCGACGACGTCCTTGCCGAGCCGCGCGGTCGCCATCTGCGACAGCTCGACCGAGTTGCGGGCGGGGGGCTCGTCGGCGATGAGCTCGTTGGCGGCGTCGATGCGGAACTTCGGCTTCGTCGAGCGGGCGGGGGCGCCGCGGCGCAGCCACGCCAGCTCCTTGCGCATGAGGTTCTGGCGCTTCGACTCGCTCGCCGCGGCCGAGCGGTCGCGCTCGACGCGCTGCAGCACGTAGGCCGCGTAGCCGCCCTCGAAGGGCTCGACGACGCCGTCGTGCACCTCCCAGGTGTCGGTCGAGACCTCGTCGAGGAACCACCGGTCGTGGGTCACGACGACGAGCGCGCCCGACGAGGGCGACCAACGGCGACGGAGGTGCTCGGCCAGCCAGGCCACGCCCTCGACGTCGAGGTGGTTGGTGGGCTCGTCGAGGAAGAGGACGTCCCAGTCGCCGACGAGCAGGGTGGCGAGCGCGACGCGGCGACGCTGGCCGCCGGAGAGGTCGCCGAGGGTGGCCTCCCACGGGATGTCGCTGGCGAGGCCGGAGATGACGTCGCGGATGCGGGCGTCGCCCGCCCACTCGTGCTCTTCCCGGTCACCGACGATCATCGCGCCGACGGTCTCGTGCTCGGGCAGCACGTCGCGCTGGTCGAGCATGCCGATGGTGAGGCCGCGGCGGGTCGTCACGCGGCCGTCGTCGGGCTCGAGCCGGCCGGCGAGCACCGACATGAGCGTCGACTTGCCGTCGCCGTTGCGCCCGACGACGCCGATCCGGGAGCCCTCGTCGATGCCGAGGGTGACGCCGTCGAGGACGACCTTCGTCGGGAACTCGAGCCGGAGGTTCTCTGCTCCAAGTAGATGTGCCACCTGAGAAGAGTAGTGCGGCTCACCTGGACCCTCGGTCGCAGGCTCCCTCGGCGCTGGCGTCGCGCGCCGCTCCGCGACGCCTCAGCTCCAGCGCGCCAGTAGATGTGCCACCTGAGAAGCGTAGACGGCGCCGACTGCACGTCGGACCGCGCACGGGTCAGCCGAGCGAGGCGACCCACTCGTCGGTGCCGTCGGTGAACTCCTGGCGCTTCCAGATCGGCACGCGCTCCTTGACGAGGTCGACGAGGTCGGAGCACGCGACGAAGGCGGCGGCCCGGTGCGCCGAGGCGACCGCACAGGCCAGCGCGAGGTCGCCGACGTCGAGGTCGCCCACCCGGTGCTGCACGGCGATCGTCACCTCGGGGTGCCGCGCGGCGATCTGCTCGGCGACATCGGCCATGACGTCGCCCGCCGACGGGTGCGCCTCGTAGTGCAGGGCCGTCACGCCCCGGCCGTCGTCGTGGTCGCGGACCACCCCGGCGAAGGCCACCACCGCCCCGGAGGCGCGGCTCGAGACCATCACGGAGCACTCGGTGGCCGACAGCTCGGTCGACACCACCTCGGCGAGCACGACCCGCCCGCTCGGGCCGCCCGGCACGGGGACGTCGTCGTCGGGGCCGGCCGTCTCGGAGAGCGGGCCGTCGTCGTCAGTCATGTGCGCCTCCGGAGATCTGGTCGAGGGCGTGGTCGACGATCTCGTCGAGCACGGCGAGGCCGTCGCGCACTCCCCCGCGCGAGCCGGGGAGGTTGACGACGAAGGTGCGGCCCGCTACGCCGGCGACGCCGCGGGAGAGGACGGCCGTGGGGGTGGCGGCGAGGCCGCGGCGGCGCAGCTCCTCCGCGACGCCCGGCACCTCGAGGTCGAGCAGGGGGCGGGTCTGCTCGGGGGTGCGGTCGGTCGGCGTCAGCCCGGTGCCGCCGGTCGTGACGACGAGGTCGGGGCCGTCGGCGAGCGCCGCGGCGAGCGCCGCGCCCACGGGCGGGCCGTCGGCCACGACGACGGGCTCGGCGACGTCCCAGCCGCGGGCCTCGGCCCAGGCCCGGATCACGGGCCCGGTCAGGTCGTCGGCCCGGCCGGCGGCGGCCCGGGTGGAGGCCACGACGACCGCGACGCGGCGCACCGGCAGGGTGGTCACCGCGACCAGCGCCCCGAGGTGCCGCCCGACTTCTCGAGCACCTTGACGTCACCGATCACGGCGAGGTGGTCGACGGCCTTGATCATGTCGAAGAGGGTCAGGGCCCCGACGGTGGCCGCGGTCAGCGCCTCCATCTCGACCCCCGTCACGCCGCGGGTCGCCACGCGGGCGACGACCGTGACGCGGTCGCGGGCGACCTCGAAGTCGACCGAGATCGCTCCGAGCGGCAGCGGGTGGCAGAGCGGGATGAGCGCGGGCGTCTGCTTCGCGGCCATGATGCCGGCGATGCGGGCGGTGCCGAGGGCCTCGCCCTTCGGCAGGGTGCCGTCGCTGAGCTGGGCGACGACGTCGGGCCGCGTCGTGATCACGGCCTGGGCCGAGGCCTCCCTCGACGTCTCGGCCTTCTCGGTCACGTCGACCATGTGCGCCGTGCCGTCGGCCCGCACGTGGGTGAGGCCGCCGGGCGCCACGGGCGAGGAGGAGGCCGGGCGGAGGCGGTAGTTGTCGTCGGTCATCGCGGGCCCCTCAGTCGTCGAGGGCCCAGACTACGACCTCGTCGCCCGGCTGCACCCGGTCGAGCCCGACCGGCAGGTGGACGAGCAGCGAGGCCGCCGCGTGGGCGGAGAGCAGGTGCGAGCCCGGGCCGCCGACGAACCGGACCCGGCCGTCGTCGTCGAGCCGGCCCCGGCGCAGCTGGTGCTTGCCGACGGGCGACTCGGCCGCCTCGGCCATCGGGGCCGACCACGCCCGACGCGGGGTGCCCGCCGCCGTCTCGGCCTGCAGCACGGGGCGGAGGAACGCCTCGAACGACACCAGCGCGCTGACCGGGTTGCCGGGGAAGCAGACGACCGGCAGGGCGGTCGCCCGGCCCTCGAGCCGGAGGCGCCCCAGGCCCTGCGGCCCGCCCGGCTGCATCGCGACCGACGAGAACACGACGCTCGCGGCCTCGAAGGCGTCGCGCACGACCTCGTAGGCCCCGGCGCTGACCCCGCCGGTGGTGACGACGAGGTCGACGTCGTCGGCCGCGGCGGCGACCACGTCGAGCAGCGCGCGGGCGTCGTCGGAGACGCGGCGCACCCGCACGTCGACGCCGACGTCGCCGAGGGCCGCGGCGAGGCTCGCGCCGTTCGCGTCGTGGATCGTGCCCGGCGCGAGCGCCGAGCCGGGCTCGGCGAGCTCCTCCCCCGTCGAGACGAGCAGCACCCGCGGGCGGCGGAGCACCTCGACCGAGGCGAGGCCCGCGGCGGCGACGACCCCCCAGCGGGCGGGCGTCAGCACCGTGCCCGCCTCGTGCAGGACTGCGCCGGCGGCCACGTCGCTGCCGGCCGCCCGCACGAACGTGCCGGGGGCGGCGTCGCCGGGCAGCACGACGCGGGCCGCCGTGCCGGGCTCGGGGAAGGCCGCGGGCAGGGCCCGCTCGACGGGCACCACCGCGACGGCGCCCTCGGGCACGGGCGCCCCCGTCATGATCGGCGCGGCCGTGCCGGGCAGGAGTCGCGGGCCCGTCCGCCCCGCGGGGATCGGCTCGACGACGACGAGGTCGACCGGCCCCGCGCCCCCCAGGTCGGCGGCGCCCACGGCGAAGCCGTCCATCTGCGAGTTCGCGAACGGCGGCAGGTCGATCGGCGCGGCGAGGGGCGCGGCGAGCACCCGGCGGCGGTACCGCTCGGGCTCCGCCGCGAGGAGGGCGGGATCGACGCGGAGGACCTCGGGGGGACGGTCGGCGAGGGCGTCCCTCACCAGGGCCTCGACGTCGTGGCGGTGCTGCTCGACGGTGCGCACTCGGCTCCTCTCGCGGTGGTCGCCAGTAGCGTAGCGAGCGTGACCGACACGACCGACGCGCACCGCGACTCCTCGACCTCCTCCTCCCCCGCCGGCTCCGCCGCGCCCGACGCCCCGGGCCTGCCCCGCGTCGACGTCGCCGTGATCGGCGGCTCGGGCCTCTACTCGCTGTTCGCCCCCGGCACGGCCACGAGCCACGTCGTCGAGACGCCCTACGGGCCCACCTCGAGCGAGGTCACGGTCGGGCAGCTCGGCGGCAAGACGGTCGCCTTCCTCACACGGCACGGCAAGGGCCACTCGGTGCCGCCGCACCGCATCGACTTCCGCGCGAACGTCTGGGCGCTCGCGTCGCTCGGCGCGAAGGCCGTCGTCTCGTCGTCGGCCGTGGGCGGGGTCAGCCCCGAGTACCCGCCGGGCACGATGGTCGTCACCGACCAGTTCATCGACCGCACCTGGGGCCGCCCCGACACGTTCTTCGACGTCGCCGGCTCGGTGCAGCACCTCGTCGCCGCCGACCCGTTCGACCCGGTGCTGCGCGCCGCCGCCGTCGCCGCCCTCGAGCAGCAGGGCGAGCCGTTCGCCGCGACCGGCACCTGCGTCGTCATCCAGGGCCCGCGCTTCTCGACGCGGGCGGAGTCGCTCTGGTTCCGCGCCGCGGGCGCGCACACGATCAACATGACGATGTACCCGGAGGTGCCGCTCACGATGGAGCTCGGCATGGGCGCCGTCAACCTCTCGTTCGTCACCGACAGCGACGCCGGCATCTCGCCCGAGGAGGGCACCGACGACGACGCCGTCAGCCACGGCCTCGTGATGGAGCGCCTCGCCGCGGCCCAGCCCCGCATCGTCGCCGCCATCGAGTCCATCGTCGCGGCGCTGCCGGCCGACTACGAGCCGCGCGAGCTGATCCCGGCGGCGGCCGTGGCCGAGGTCCTCGCACGGCCCGTCGCGGCGGCCCGGTCGTGAGCGACGCGACCCGCGACCCGGCCGCCCCCGGCCGGCTGCTCGTCACGGGCGGGGCCGGGTTCATCGGCTCGGCGATCGTGGCGCAGGCGCTCGACCGGGGCTGGACGGTGCGCGTGCTCGACTCGCTGCGCCCCGACGTGCACGGCGGGCCCCCGTCGCTCGACCCGCGGGTCGACTTCGTGCACGCCGACGTGCGCGACGCCGCCGCCGTCGACGCCGCGCTCGTCGGGGTCGACGCCGTCTGCCACCAGGCTGCGAAGGTGGGGCTCGGCGTCGACTTCCAGGACGCTCCCGACTACGTCGACAGCAACGAGCACGGCACGGCCGTGCTGCTCGCGGCGATGGACAGGGCCGGCGTCGGCCGCCTCGTCGTCGCCTCGTCGATGGTCGTCTACGGCGAGGGCAGCTACCGCACGTCGACCGGCGAGACGGAGCGCCCGGCGCCCCGCCGCGTCGCCGACCTCGACGCGGGCGTCTTCGACCCGCGCGACGAGCACGGCGAGCTGCTGCAGCCGCAGCTCATCTCGGAGGAGGCGCCGCTCGACCCGCGCAACGTCTACGCGATCACGAAGCTGACGCAGGAGCACCTCGCCACCTCGTGGGCCCGCAGCACCGGCGGGCGCGCGGCGGCCCTGCGCTACCACAACGTCTACGGGCCCGGCATGCCGCAGAACACGCCGTACGCCGGCGTCGCCTCGCTCTTCCGCTCGTCGCTCGAGCGGGGCGAGGCGCCGCGCGTCTACGAGGACGGCGCCCAGCGCCGGGACTTCGTGCACGTGCGCGACGTCGCGTCGGCGAACCTCGCGGCGCTCGACTGGACGGCCGGGCAGGAGCCCGAGACCTCCCGCGCCTTCAACGTCGGCAGCGGCACCGTGCACACCATCGGCGAGATGGCGGAGGCGCTGGCCCGCGAGGCCGGCGGCCCCGCCCCGGTCGTCACCGGGCAGTACCGCGCGGGCGACGTGCGCCACGTCACGGCGTCGTCGGAGCGGCTGCGCGTCGAGCTCGGCTGGAGCCCGAGCGTGTCGTTCGAGGAGGGCATGCGCGAGTTCGCGACCGCGCCCCTGCGGGCGGCCGTCGCGCGCTGACCACCGGGCGCCGTCGCGCGACGCAACGGGCGGCGGTGGGCGGCGCGGTCGGCGGCGCCCCGCCGCCGCCGACAGCGCTGAGCGGACAGGCGCGCACCCCGTTCGGGGCGGCACCGGCCGTTCCCAAGGCGGGCTCTCTACAGTCGGGAGGATGAGCTCTCCCCTGGTCGACGTCGTGCTGCCCTGCCTCGACGAGGAGGGAGCGCTGCCCTGGGTGCTCACGCGCATCCCCGAGGGCTGGCGCGCGATCGTCGTCGACAACGGCTCGACCGACCGCTCCGCCGCCGTCGCGCGCGAGCACGGCGCCCTCGTCGTCGAGGAGTCGCGGCGCGGCTTCGGCGCGGCCGCCCACGCCGGCCTCGAGGCCGCCACCGCCCCGTGGGTCGCCTTCTGCGACGCGGACGCCTCGATGGACCCGGGCGACCTGGTCGCCCTCGCCGCCCCCGTCCTCGCCGGCGACGCCGAGCTGGTGCTCGGCCGCCGACGCCCGACCACGCGCGGCGCCTGGCCGCTGCACGCCCGCCTCGCGAACCTGGTGCTCGCCCGCCTGATGCGCCGCGCCTCCGGCGTCGCCCTGCACGACCTCGGGCCCATGCGCGTCGCCTCCCGCGAGGGCCTGCTCGGCCTCGGCCTCGTCGACCGTCGCAGCGGCTACCCGCTCGAGATGGTGCTGCGCGGCTCGCAGGCCGGCTGGCGCATCGTCGAGCTCGACGCGCCCTACGCCCCGCGGGTCGGCCGCAGCAAGGTCACGGGCACGATCCGCGGCACCTGGGTCGCCGTGAAGGACATGTCGCGACTGCTGCGCGAGGTGGGCCGGTGACCACCCTGGTGCTGATCTGCAAGGAGACCCTCCCCGGCCGGGTCAAGACGCGACTCCACCCGCCCCTGAGCCTCGAGCAGGCGGCCGAGCTGGCCGCCGCGGCGATCCAGGACACCATCGACGTGCTCCGTGCGCTGCCCGCCACGCGACGCGTCCTGCTCTTCGACGGCAACCGGACGCCGCCCGGCTCCGAAGACCTCGATGTGATCCCCCAGACCAGCGGTGACCTCGACGAACGGCTCGGGGCGCTCTTCGACGCCATCGACGGCCCGACCGTGCTCGTCGGCATGGACACTCCGCAGATGACCGCCGCCGACCTCGCACCCGTGCTCGACTCGTGGCGCGACGGCCCCGGCGACGAGGTCGACGCCTGGTTCGGCCCCGCCAACGACGGCGGCTTCTGGGCCCTCGGCCTGGCCCGACCGACCGGCGACCTGCTCCGCGGCGTCCCGATGTCGCGCGCCGACACCGGCGAGCACCAGCTGCGTCGCCTCGCCGAGGCCGGCCTGCGCGTGCGCACCCTGCCCGAGCTCGCCGACGTCGACACGATCGACGACGCGCGCCTGGCCGCCGCCGCCGGCCCCGAGACCCGCTTCGCCCGCCTGCTGCACCGCTTCGAGGAGCCCCGCTCGTGACCATCGCCTCCGACCCCCGCCCCACCTTCGGCTCAGGAGGCGCGGAGCCCTACGCCCGCGCCCTCCGCCGCGAGGGGCTGCTGCAGCTCGTCCGCTCCCCCGGCAGCACCCGCGAGCGGGGCGGTCGCCCCGGCGACGCCGCCCGGGGCACCGCCCAGGCCGCCTTCGACGTCGCCCGCTGGAGCGCCGACGCCGACGCGGCCGACCTCACGACGATCGACGACGCGCGCTCCGTGCTCGACATCGGGTGCGGCCCCGCCCGGATGGTGCGCGCCGCCGTCGACCGCGGCCTCGACGCCCTCGGGGTCGACGTCTCCGTCACCGCCGTCGCGATGGCCGTCGACGCGGGCCTGCCCGTCGTCGCCGGCTCCGTCTTCGACGCGGGCCTGCCCGGCGAGGGGTCGTGGCACGTCGCCCTGCTGCTCGACGGCAACATCGGCATCGGGGGCGACCCGACCGCGCTCGTGCGCCGCGCCTCCTCGGTGCTGTCCACCGACGGCTCGGTCGTCGTCGAGACCGCTCCCGACGCGCGGGCCGACGTCGTGTACGACGCCCAGGTCGTCGACGAACAGGGCCGCGCGAGCGCGACCTTCCCGTGGGCCGAGGTCGGCCGTGAGGCCCTCGGGCGTCACGCCGCCGCCGCGGGCCTGCGGGTGGCTCAGACCTGGTCGGCCTCGGGCCGGACCTTCTGTCGCCTGGTCACCGCGAGGTAGACGGCGATCGTCGCCGCGGCGAGCAGGGCGAGCACGAGCCAGAGCAGCCCCAGCCGCGCGCCGTAGTCGAACGGCAGCACCGTGTCGTTCTTGGTGCCCTTCGCCTTCGCGATGATCTCGGGCACGACGACGATCGACAGCACGGCACCGACGATGACGGTCGTCTGGACGATCGCCAGCACGGCCGGGCGCACCCGGCGGCCGGCCCGCCGCACGACGAGCGAGACGGCGACGACGAGCGGCGCGAGCACGGCGTCGTGGACGATCACCGAGCCGATCAGCCACACCAGCAGCCCGCCGTACCGGGTCGGGTTCACCGTGTCGGTGAGCACGTACCCGCCGAGGCCGATCAACGCGACGCCGACGACGAGCAGCACGGCCCGGGCGACGCGGACGCCGCGCCCGGTCGAGGCCGGCACGCTCGGGGCGGCGCTCGACGCGGTCATCGGACGACCTCGATCCGGCTGAGCCACTTGGTCTGCAGCACGCCGGGGCGGCCGGGGGCGATGACGCGGGCCGGGTAGCCGTGCTCGATGTCGAGGCGGCTCCCGTTCAGCTCGAGGGCGACCAGCGTGGTCGGGTCGGTGGCGTACTCGGGGCCCATCAGCATGATGCGGTACCCGCCCTTCTCCTCGAGGCTCGTGAACTTCAGGCGGGCGTCGGCCGGGGCGCCGACGGCGCCCATCAGGTCGACGAGGCGCACGCCGCGCCAGGCCGCCGTCTGGCTCCAGCCCTCGACGCAGGCGATCGGCAGGCGCTCGTCGCCCTGCCGCATCGCCTCGAGGTCGGCGGCGCTGAACGACAGCTCGCGGTCGCCGTTCGCCACGGTGAGGCGCCAGGCCGGGTCCATCGCGGTCTCGAGCACCCGAGCCGCCGCGGCCGTGCGGTTGATCGGCAGGTCGTTCGGCCCGAGGCCCGCCTGCCGCGGCCCGAAGGCGTTGAGCGGCGCGAGCGCGGCGAACGACTGCCCGGCGGTGAGCACCACGGCCCCGCCGGTGGCGACGCCGACGCCGGTGAAGAAGGCCCGGCGGGAGACGACGGAGGCGCGGGGCACGTCGCGCTCGTCACGCGCGCCGTCGATCCACCGGGTCACGCGGCCGACGAGGCCCGTGGGCTGCGGGGCGGCCGCGGCCTGCCCACGCCGCGGCTCCGGGGCCGCCTGCCGGGTGCGCAGCTCGCGGGCCGCCGTGAACTCGGCGCGGGCCGGGTCGAGCTCGCGCGAGGGCTCGACGAACCGGCCCTCGGCGTCGTAGCTGTCGCGGGCCCGCCAGTAGCGCGTGATGAGCGGCAGCTTCACCGCGATGTGCACCGCGAGCGACCCGATGATCACGAACGACAGCGCGAAGTGCACCTGCTTGAACGGGAACGGCCACGGGTACCACTGGTACGTGTTGAGCAGCCCGGTGACGAGCTGGAGGATCGAGCTCGCGACGAAGAGGGCGATGGAGGCGCGCTCGAGCAGCTGCACCGGGTGCCGCACCAGCGGCGTCTGGAACAGCTGCGGGAAGACCGCGTAGAGCTTGCCGAGCAGCAGCGGGACGCACGCGATGCCGGCCGTGATGTGCACGCCCTGGCTCACCTGGTAGAGCCACACGGGCGAGGTCGGGAAGCGCATCCAGGCGGCGGGCTCCTGGAGGAAGTGGCTGTAGAGGCCGGTCAGCAGGCAGACGACGAAGGCCAGCCCGAGGAGCCGCCCGAGCACCGTCGCGGTGCGGGCCGTGCGCGTCGGCGACGAGGCCGCCGTGCGGAGCGTGTCGAGCAGTCGTCTCATGGGGGCCGTCTCTGCGAGGTGCGGGAACGACCTCCCAGGGCGGAGTCGTCCAGACTGGTCGTGTGCGTACTCTATTCGCGGCCGTGGCCGTCTCCGGATTGGCGGCGACCGTGGCCTGGGGCGTTCTGGAGCTGGGCTTCCTCGAGAAGGACCTCCGCGACTCCTACGTGCTCTGGACGGCCGCGTGCTGGGCCCTCTTCGCGCTCGCCGTCGTGCTGCTGCGACGAGTGCCCCTCCGGGCCGTCACCGCCCTCGTGCTGGCCGGCACCGCGCTGCTCGGCGGCGCCGCCCTCGTGGGCCCGCCCAACACCAGCACCGACCCGGCCCGCTACGCCTGGGACGGCATCGTGCAGGGCGCCGGCACCTCGCCGTACACGTACACGCCCGACTCCGGCGAGCTGCGCGACCTGCGGCCCGAGTGGATCTTCCCGCCCGCCGCCGACTTCACCCGCGACGACGGCACGATCGGCCAGCGCTGCAGCCAGCCCGACCGGCAGATCCACCGCGCCTACGACACCGAGACCGGCGACGTGGTCTGCACGGCGATCAACCGCCCCGAGGTGCCCACGATCTACCCGCCGACCGCCGAGCTGTGGTTCTGGGCGGTGCGCTCGGTGGTGCCCGCCGACGTGGAGTTCCTGCCCTTCCAGCTCGCCGGGGCGCTGCTCGTGCTCGGCACGACGGGCGCGCTGCTCGTCGCCCTGCGGCGCCGCGGGCTCGACCCGCGGTGGGCGGCGCTCTGGGGCTGGTGCCCGCTCGTGCTCGGCGAGGGCGTGACGAACTCGCACGTCGACCTGCTCGGCGCCGTGCTCGTCGTCGTCGCCTCGCTGTTCGTCGCCCGCGGCGCGGGCTGGCGCGGCGGCGTCGCGCTGGGCGCCGCGATCGCGACGAAGCTCATCCCGGTCATCGCCGCGCCCGCCCTGCTGCGCCGCCAGCCGGTGCGGGTGATCGTCGCCTCGATCGTCACCTTCGCCGTGCTCTACGTGCCCTACGTCGTGTCGACGGGCATCGGCGTGCTCGGCTACCTGCCCGGCTACCTCACCGAGGAGGGCTACGAGGACGGCTCGCGCTTCGTCTTCGCCTCGGCCTACCTGCCCGACTCCGTCGCGACGCCGGTGGTCGCGCTCGTGCTGCTCGTCACGGGCGTCGTCGTGTGGGTGAGGACGCCCCCCGGCGACCCGTGGCTCGGCCAGCTGGTGATGATCGGCGTGACCCTCGTCGCCGTCAGCCCCCGCTACCCCTGGTACGCCCTGCTGCTCGTCCCGTTCGTCGCCATGACCGGGCGGGGGGAGTGGCTGGCGATCCCGCTCGCGCTGCTCGTGCGGCAGCTCGAGCCGGGCCAGGCCCTCCAGCGGTCGTCGCTCGCGGCGGCGGTGCTGGTCATCCTCCTCGGCACGATCCTCCGGGCCGGGGCCGGGTGGCTCGACCGGCTGACGGACCTGGCGGAGGCGGGGGGCCGGCGCCTGCGCCACCCGCGCTGGCCGCGGGGCCGGGGCGGGCGTGCCGCGCTCGGGGGCGCGGGCGCCGCGCTCGGGGGCGGGGGCGCCGCGCTCGGGGGCGGGGGCGCCGCGCTCGGGGGCGGGGGCGCCGCGCTCGGGGGCGGGGGCGCCGCGGGCGCCCGGGGCGTCGGGGGCAGCTCCGCCGGGTCGGCGAGGTCGACCGGGGCCGCCGGGCCGCCGGGGGCGTCGGCCTAGGATCGTCGCATGCCGACCCGGTCACGCGCACCGCGCCTCCTCGCCGCTGCCCTCATCGGACTGGGCGTGCTGGCCGCCTCCGCGGGGTGCTCCGCCGGCGACGTGGGCGCGGGCGACGACTCGACCGCGGGCACGACCGCGCCGGGTCGGGCGACGCCCGCGCTGTCGGGCGAGGCGACCGTGCTCGCCGCGGCCTCGCTGACGGAGACCGTCGACCGCCTCGCCGCCGAGTTCGAGGCGGCGAACCCCGGCACGACCGTGACGGTCAGCTACGGCGGCAGCTCGGCGCTCGCGCAGCAGATCGTCTCCGGCTCGCCCGTCGACGCGTTCCTCAGCGCGAGCAGCGCCACGATGCAGACCGTCGTCGACGCCGGGCTCGTCGAGGGCGAGCCGACCACGTTCGCGCGGAACGCCCTCGAGATCGCCGTGCCGGCCGGCGACCCGGGCGGCGTCGACTCCCTCGCCGACCTCGCCGACCCCGACGTCTCGGTGGCGCTCTGCGCCGTCGAGGTGCCCTGCGGCGCGCTCGCCCGCCAGCTGCTCGACGCCGAGGGCGTCGACGTCGTGCCCGCCACCCTCGAGCCCGACGTCAAGAGCGCGCTGACGAAGGTCGAGCTGGGCGAGGTCGACGCCGCGCTCGTCTACGAGACCGACGTCGCGGCCGCCGGCGACCGCGTACAGGGCGTCGAGGTCGGCGGCGCCGACGCCCCGACGACGGCGTACCTCGGGGCGCGCCTGCGCGACGCCCCCGACCCGACCGTGGCCGACGCCTTCCTCGCGTACGTGCTCTCCGACCCCGGGCAGGACGCCCTCGCCGATGCCGGCTTCCGGGTCGGCTGAGGCCGGGGCGGCCTCCGGGTCGCCCACCGGGGCGGGGCGCGGCGCGGTCGCGACGCGGCCCGGGGCCCGTGACCGCCGCCTCCCGGCGCTCGTGCTCGTGCCCGCCCTCGTCGGCCTCGCGCTGCTCGTGCTGCCCGCCGTCGCCCTGCTGGTGCGGGCGCCGTGGGCGACGCTGGCGCCGCGCCTCCTCAGCGACGGCGTGCTCGACGCCCTGCGGGTCTCGCTGACCAGCGCCCTGCTGGCCACCGCCCTCAGCCTGGTGCTCGGCGTGCCGCTCGCCTGGCTACTGACGACGAGCGACGGCTGGGCGGCGCCGTGGCGGCGCCTGCTGCGCGCCGTCGTGACCGTGCCGCTCGTGCTGCCGCCCGTGGTCGGCGGCGTCGCGCTGCTCTACCTGCTGGGGCGCCAGGGGCTGATCGGGCGGCCGCTCGACGCCGCCTTCGGCGTCACCGTGCCCTTCACCCTGGGCGCCGTCGTGATCGCGCAGACGTTCGTCGCGATGCCCTTCCTCGTGCTGAGCGTCGAAGGGGCCCTGCGCGGGGTCGACCGCGGGCTCGAGTACGCCGCCGCGTCGCTCGGCGCGTCGCGCTGGTACGCCTTCCGGCGCGTGACGGTGCCGCTCGTGGCGCCGGGAGTCACGGCGGGCGCCGTGCTCTGCTTCGCCCGCGCCCTCGGCGAGTTCGGCGCGACGATCACCTTCGCCGGCACCTTCCCCGGGCGCACCCAGACCCTGCCGACGAGCGTCTACCTCGCCCAGCAGAGCGACCCCGAGAGCGCCGTCGCGATCTCGCTGCTGCTGCTCGCGGTCGGCGTCGGGGTGCTGCTGCTGCTGCGCGACCGGTGGCTGACGACGGGGGCGCGGTGAGCGGGGGCGGGGGCGCCGCGCTCGGAGCCGGGGCGCACGGGACCGGCGGGGCCGGGGCGGCCGCGCTCACGGCCGGGCCCGGGCTCTCGGCGCGGCTGCACGTCGCGCGCGGGGCGTTCCGGCTCGCCCTCGACCTCGACGTCGCGCCCGGCGAGGTCGTCGCCCTGCTCGGGCCCAACGGCGCCGGCAAGTCGACCGTGCTCGGGGCGCTGGCCGGGCTGCTGCCGGCCGACGGGTCGGCGGTCGTGCTCGACGGGCGGCCGCTCGAGGGCGGGCCGGCGGCCGGCGGCTCGACGGCGGACAGCCGGGCGGCCCCGGGCCCGGCGCGCAGCGTCCCCGCCCGCGACCGCGACGTCGGCACGGTCTTCCAGGACTACCGCCTCTTCCCGCACCTCACCGCCCTCGAGAACGTCGCCTTCGGCCTCCGCGCGCGGGGCGTGCCGGCGGCCCGGGCGCGGGCGCGCGCCCGCGACGAGCTCGCCCGCGTGGGGCTCGCCGACCAGGCCGGGCGTCGCCCCGGCGAGCTGTCGGGCGGCCAGTCGCAGCGCGTGGCGGTGGCGCGGGCGCTGGCGGCCGACCCGCGACTCCTGCTGCTCGACGAGCCGCTCGCCGCACTCGACGCCGGGGCGCGGGCCGAGCTCCGGGCGGCCCTCGCCGAGCTGCTGCGCGGGGTCGCCGTGCCCACGGTGCTCGTGACCCACGACCCGGTCGACGCGGTCGCCCTCGCGCACCGGGTCGTCGTGCTCGAGCGGGGCGCAGCCGTGCAGCACGGCAGCCCGACCGCCGTGCTGCTCGACCCGCACACCCCGTACGTCGCGTCGCTGACCGGGGCCACGGTGTGGTCGCCGGAGGCCGTGCACGAGGGGCCGGGCACGCTGACCGCCGAGCTGCCGGGCGGGGTCGTGCTGACGTCGACGCGCCCGCGGGCCGCGACGGGGCCGCCCCGGGTCGCCTTCCCGGCCGAGGCGCTGGTGCTCTCCGCCCCCGGCCGCGGCGGGGCCGGCGCGCCCGCGGACCTCCCTGCAGGAGGCGCGGTGCTCGCCGCCCTCGCCGCCCGCGTCGTCCGCACCGAGCAGCGTCTCTCGCGGCTGGCCGTGCTGGTGGCCACCGACCGGGGCGGTCACCTGGCCACCGCGGAGGTGCCGCTCGGCGACGCCGACCCCGCCGTGCTGCACGCGGGCGCTGCGGTGACGGTGACGGTCGCCCCGGGCCTCGTGACGATCCGCTGACCGGCGGGCGCTCCGCGGCGCGGCGCGCGCTCCTCGGCGCGGCGGGCGTTCCCCGGTGCGGCGGGTCGCCGTCCTCGCCGGCGGGTCGGCGGCCGCCCGCCGCCGAGGACGGCGACCCGCCGGGCCCCGGGGGCCTGCACGGGCGAGGACACGGACCCGCCGACTCGCCGGGACGACCCCCGACGGCCCCGCGCCGAGCCGGCGGGAGCGCGACCGGGCCGGTCCGCGCCGCGGTCACCGCGCCTCCGGCCTGCGGCGTCCGCGTGGTTCGCCTACAGTCGTCGCATGACGGTCTCGCTCGGGTTGCCCGCCCTCCCCCGGCGCTCCGGCGAGGTCGGAGCCGGCAGCGCCGACGCCGGCCTCCCCGCGCGCCCCTCCGCCGACCGGGCCCCGGGCCTGCTCGACCGCTTCGGGCGGGTCGCCAGCGACCTCCGGGTCTCGCTGACCGACAAGTGCAACCTGCGCTGCACCTACTGCATGCCGGCCGAGGGGCTGCCCTGGCTGCCGAAGGACCAGGCCCTCAGCGCCGACGAGATCGTGCGCCTCGTCGCGATCGGCGTGCGCGACCTCGGCGTGCGGCAGGTGCGCTTCACGGGCGGCGAGCCGCTGCTGCGGGCCGACCTCGTCGACATCGTCCGACGCGTCGCGGCGCTCGAGCCCCGGCCAGACGTGTCGCTCACGACCAACGCCATCGGCCTGGCGCAGCGGGCCCAGGCGCTCCGCGACGCCGGCCTCGACCGGGTGAACGTCTCGCTCGACTCGCTGCACGCCCAGACCTTCACGCAGCTGACCCGACGCCCCTTCCTCGACAAGGTGCTCGCGGGCGTCGACGCCGCGGCCGCCGCGGGCCTCACCCCGGTCAAGATCAACGCGGTGCTGCTGCCGGGCGTCAACGACCACGAGGCCGCCGACCTGCTGGCCTGGGCGCTCACGGGCGGCCACGAGCTGCGGTTCATCGAGCAGATGCCCCTCGACGCCGACCACACCTGGGAGCGCGACTCCTTCGTCACCTCCCTCGACATCCGCACGCGCCTCGCCGAGCGCTTCGCGCTCAGCCCCCACGCGGCCCCGCGTGACGGCGCGCCCGCGGAGCGCTTCGACGTCGTGGGCCACGGTGCCGACGCCGGGCTGGCCGGCACCGTCGGCATCATCGCCTCGGTCAGCGACCCCTTCTGCGGCGACTGCCGTCGCACCCGGCTCACCGCGGAGGGCGGCGTGCGGAGCTGCCTGTTCGGCGACGCCGAGACCGGGCTCCGCGACCCGATGCGGGCGGGGGCCGACGACCGCGAGCTCGCCGACCTCTGGCGCGGGGCGATGTGGACCAAGCCCGCGTCGCACGGCATCGACCGACCCGACTTCGTGCAGCCCGCGCGGTCGATGAGCGCCATCGGAGGCTGACGTGACCCGAGCGACCCTGAGGTTCTTCGCGGCGGCCCGCGCGGCCGTCGGCCTCGACGAGCAGGTCGTCGAGCTGCCTGACGAGGAGCGCGCGACGGTCGGGCGGCTGCTCGCCGAGGTGCGGCCGGTCGAGGGCACGTCGGCGGCCGACTGGCGCGACGTGCTGCTGCGCTGCTCGTTCCTCGTCGACGGGCTCACGACCCGCGACCGCGAACAGCTCGTGGCGGACGGCGACGTCGTCGACGTCATGCCGCCGTTCGCCGGCGGCTAGCGGCGGCGAACCACGTTCTCGCACGGGAACCGCGCCGCGGCCTGGTTCCTGTGCGAGGACGTGGTGCGGCCCCGCTAACGCGCCGGGCGGGCCGCGGCGTCGGCGCGCAGCTGCCAGCCGAGCATGCCGCCGTCGAGCACGGCCACGTCGAAGCCCTCCCCCGCGAGCAGGTCGGCGGCCGCCCGTGCCCGGGGCCCCCGTGCGCAGTAGACGATCACGGGCACGGCGGGGTCGAGCTCGGGCCGCTGCCGTGTCCGCACCCCGAGGCCGGGCGCCGTCACGTCGCCCGGGAGGTGCGCGAAGTCGTGCTCGTCGGGCTCCCGCACGTCGAGCAGGGTGAACTCGGCCACGCCCTCCTCCCGCGCCGTGAGCAGCTCGGCGAGGTCGTCGGCGCTCACGTCGGGCCCGACCGCCCGGGCCTCCGAGGGGGCGGCAGGATCAGCCGGGGAGGCGGTGGTCACGACCGGGCCCGCCGACGCGCTCGGCTCGACCCGTGACTCCTCGGGGTCGGCCTGCCGCCGGGCCGCGGCCGCGCGCTCCCGCTCGGCCGCCCGGTGCGGAGCGCGCCGCAGCCGGCTCTCGCGCCACGAGCCGCCGAGGGCGTCGAGGGTGACCACGCGGCCGAGGAGGGGCTCACCGACGCCCGTCAGCAGCTTGACCGCCTCGGAGGCCATGACGCCGCCCACGGTGCCGCAGAGCGGCCCGAGGACGCCGACGTCGGCGCAGGACTCGTCCCAGCCGGAGGCGGGCGGCGCGGGGTGCAGGTCGCGGTAGTCGACGGCCCGACCGTCGGGAGCGGCGTCCCAGAAGACCGCGACCTGGCCGTCGAAGCGGGAGACGGAGCCCCAGACGACGGGCAGCCCGCGGGCCGCGGCCTCGTCGGCGACGAGGTAGCAGGTGTCGAACGAGTCGCTGCCGTCGACGACGAGGTCGTACCCGTCGAGGAGCGACGCGGTCTCCGCCGTGAGCCGCAGGGGGTGCACGACGACCTCGACCTCGGGGGCCGCTGCACGCACGCGCTCGGCCGCCACGCGGGCCTTCGGCCGGCCGACGTCGCTCGGCGAGAAGAGCACCTGACGCTGTAGGTTCGAGCGGTCGACGACGTCGTCGTCGACCATTCCCAGCGTCCCCACACCGGAGGCTGCGAGATATTGGACGACCGGTGCGCCCAGCCCACCGGCACCCACGACCAGCACCCGCGCTGCCCGCAGCCGGCCCTGGGCGTCGAGACCGAAGCCCGGCAGGCGGACGCTGCGCGACCAGCGCACGTCGTCCTCCGGGGCGGTGGCCGACCCCTCGGGGCCGGCGGCGGCCCGCGCGGCGGACACCCTGACAGACGACACGAGAGGGGGCAGTGACGACATGGCGGACCTCCTGAGACCAGCCGCGGGCGACGCGGCCGCGCCCACTGTATCCCCGACCACCGGCACCGCCGACGGCACGGCCACCGGCACCGCCGACCGCCCGGCCGGGCGCCCTCGCGGAGCCGTCGCGCGCCTCCTGCACGCCCGTCACGCCGACGCCGTCCTCATCGGCCTGCTCGCGACCGTGGTGTCGGGCGCCTTCCTCGGGGTGCCCTCGGTCTGGTACGACGAGGCCGCGACGGTCGTCTCGGCCACCCGCACCTGGGGCCAGCTCTGGACGATGATCCACACGGTCGACCTCGTGCACGCCACGTACTACGCGTTCATGCACCTCTGGTTCGACGTCTTCCCGTACTCGCCGACGTCGCTGCGCGTGCCGAGCGCCCTCGCGACGGGCGCCGCGGCCGGCTTCACGGTGGCCCTCACGCGCATCCTCGTGGACCGCCGCACCGCCGTCGTGGCCGGCCTGCTGTTCTGCCTGCTGCCCCGCGTCACCTGGATGGGCGGCGAGGGCCGCTCGTACGCCCTGTCGGCGATGTTCGCCGTCGCCCTGACCCTCGTGCTCGTCGTGGCCGCCCGCCGCACCTCGGAGGACGGAGTGGCCCGCACCCGCCGCTCGGTGGCGCTCTGGTGGGTCGCCTACGGGGTGCTCGCGGTCGTCGCCGCCGCGTTCTTCCTCTACCTGGCCCTGCTCGTCGTCGGGCACGCCGTGACGATGATCGTCCGGGTCGTGCGCGACCACCGCGACCAGCGCGACCAGGTGGGGCGTGTCGACGAGTGGGCCCGCACGGGCTCGGTCGTCGTCGTGCCGGCCGGCGCCGCCGCGGGGTCGGCGACGGGGCCGCTCCGCACCGCGACCGAGCTCGGCGGCGTGGTGCGCGACTCGGTGCGCTCGTCGCGCCGCGCCTTCGTCGGGTGGTTCGGCGGCGCCGTCGTGGCCGGCCTCGCCTGCCTCCCGCTCGCCTGGTTCATCTCGGGGCAGAACGGGCAGGTCAGCTGGATCGAGAGGCCGAACTTCGACACCCTGCGCGGCGTGCTGGTGACCCAGTGGTTCATCGGCAACGAGAACTTCGCCGTCTTCGCGATCCTCGCGATGGCCTCGACCCTCGTCGTGCTGGCGCTGCGCCTCGCCCCGGCCGCGCGCGGCTTCGCCGAGGTCGTGCTGCCCTGGCTCGTCGTGCCGACGGTCGGGCTCGTCGGCGTCTCGCTGGTCGTCGACCCGCTGTACTCGCCGCGGTACCTGACCTTCGGCACCCCGGCCGTCGCGATGACGATGGCCGTCGCCGTGGCCGCGATCCCCTGGCGGCGCGTGATCGCGCTCGTGCTGCTCGTGGCCGTCGTGCTCACGACCCCGAGCTGGCTCGAGCAGCGTGAGCCCGAGGCCAAGGACTCCGCGGCCTGGGACCAGGTCGCGGCCCTCGTCGCCCGCGAGCGCGCGGAGGAGCCCGCCGGGACCGCGGAGGGCCTCGTCTTCGGCCCGGTGCGGCGTCACCCCCACGCCACGTCGCGCATCATCCAGGACACCTACCCGGCCGCCTTCCAGGGCATGTACGACTTCACCCTCGAGACGCCCGGCGCCGAGACCGACGGCCTGTGGGAGACGCAGCACGACCTCGGCGACGTGCTCGACCGCACGGCCGACCTCGACGTCGTCTGGCTGATCACGAGCGACAAGCAGGACTGGCGCCCCCGCGTCACCGACGAGCTCGGCAGCGTCGGGTTCCACCTCGACGAGGAGTGGTCGCTGACCCGCACGAACGTGCTGCGCTACACCCGCTGAGCGGAGGCCGGTGCCGTGGCCGTGGCCGTGGCCGTGGCCGCCCCAGCTTCGGCCATCGACCTGCCCCCGCTGCTGTCTCCCTCTCGAATTTGAGAGTGATCGGGCCGCGGGCGACGCGGGCGGCCCGGTCTCAGGGCTCGGGAGTGCGGATCTCTCTCGGATCGCGGATCGAGGAGTCGCAGGTCGAGGAGTCGCGGGTCGAGTCGCCCGGTCCCGGTACCGGATCCGGTCCGGTCGGCCCGTCGGCCGAGAACAGCCGGCACCGGTCGCGTCGCTCTCGGGCCCGCCTCAGTCGGCGACGACGCGGGCGCCGTGCACCGGCCCCGTCGCCCGCAGCACCGTGAGCCGTGCCGCGCTGAGCGCGATCTGCAGCTCGAGGGCGCTGTCGAGGTCGGCGGTGAGGAACGCCACGGTCGGCCCCGAGCCGGAGACGATGCCCGCCAGCGCGCCGTTGCTCTCGCCGAGCTCGAGCACCGCGGAGAGGCCCGGCTCGAGGTGCAGCGCGGGCGCCTGGAGGTCGTTGTGCATGCTGTCGGCGAGCATGCCGGCGTCGCCGGCGCGCAGCGCCTGCAGCACCCCGGCGTCGACGACGGGCTGCCGCACCGGCGCGATGTCGCTCTGGTGGCGGCGGCGGTGCTCGTCGAGCTCGCGGTAGACGGTGGGGGTCGAGAGGCCGAAGTCGGCGAGGGCGAGCACCCACTGGAACTGCCCCTTGGCGAGGGCGGGGCTCAGCTCGTCGCCGCGGCCGGTGCCGACGGCGGTGCCGCCGGCGAAGGCGAACGGCACGTCGGCCCCGAGCTCGGCCGCGAGCCGCAGCAGCTCGTCGCGCCCCACGCCGGTCTGCCACAGGGTGTCGCACGCGAGCAGCGTCGCCGCCGCGTCGGCCGAGCCGCCGCCCATGCCGCCGGCGACCGGAACGGCCTTGTCGATGGTGAGGTCGACGCCGCCGGCCCAGCCCGTCGTGGCGGCGAGGAGGCGGGCGGCCTTGATGGCCAGGTTGCTCTCGTCGGTGGGCACGCCGGAGACGTCGACGCCCGGGCCCGCCGAGACGCGCACGGTGAAGTCGTCGGAGTGGCGCGCCCGTACGTCCTCGTAGAGGGAGACGGCCTGGTAGGCGGTCGCGAGCTCGTGGTAGCCGTCGCCCTGGAGGTCGCCGACGGCCAGGAAGACGTTGATCTTGCCGGGGGCACGCGTGTGGACCACGGTCGGGGCGGCCACGGTCGTCATGACACCCAACCTAGTCAGTTCTGCCGGTCGCTCACGACGCGGAAGGCCTTCGTGAGCTCCTGCTTGACGGGTTCGACCCGCTCGGGCAGGCGGAGCCTGCTGAGGGTCAGGCTGACGGAGCACTTGCCGCCCACCGGCGGAGCCACGGTGAGCAGCAGCGACTCGTCGCTCGGCAGCCGCCAGCGCGCCGTGGGGTGCTTCGCCGACCGGCTCGTCGAGTCGGGCGGGCCGCCCGCGAAGGCGGCGAAGCGCTCGACCGCGAGGTCGAGCAGCTCGAGCTGACCGCCCCGCAGGCTGCGACTGACCGACACCGAGAACGTGCCGTCGGCCTGCTGACCGGGGAGGCGCATCCCCCTGGCCTGCTCGTACCGCACGGTGATGCTCTGGGCCCACCAGCCCGGCACCTCGTGCTCGTCGACCAGCCAGCGCGCGATCTGCGTGTGCGACCGCGTCGTCGAGCTCGCCGCGTCGAGGAGGGCGAACCACTGCTCGGCGCTGCGGCCGGTGCCGGCGCCGAGGCGGGCGTCGCTCATCGTCTGCTCGTGGCCGATGACGCCGCGCGAGGGCATGCCTCCGGCTCCGGCGGCGGCGGACGCGCCGTCGGCGGACCGGTTGCCCGACGACGCACGGCGACGGGGCGGCGAGGGGTCGTCGTGGGTGCTCACGGGGTCAGTCTGCCTCGGGAGCGCCCTCGGCGACCGGGGCGGCGCCTCCCCCACGGCCGCTCGCGCGCACGATGCGGAGGAAGTCGTCGACGGTCAGCTGCTCGCCGCGCTCGGTCGGCTCGAGCCCCGCGGCGACCAGCGCCTCGGAGGCGGCCGCCGACGACCCGAAGACGCCCGAGAGCGACTGGCGGAGCATCTTGCGGCGCTGCTGGAAGGCGCCGTCGACCAGCTCGAAGACGGCGAGGCGCTCCTGCTCGGTGCCGCGGGGCTCGCGCCGGTCGAAGGCGACGAGGATGCTGTCGACGTTCGGCACGGGCCAGAACACCTGGCGGCTGACCTGGCCCGCCGTCGAGAACTCGCCGTACCAGGCCGCCTTGATGCTCGGGGCGCCGTAGATCTTCGAGCCGGGCTCGGCCGCGAGGCGCAGGCCGACCTCGGCCTGGACCATCACGAGCCCGCGCTCGAGCGACGGGAAGTGCTCGAGGAAGTGCAGCAGCACGGGCACGCTGATGTTGTAGGGCAGGTTCGCGACGAGGTGCGACGGCTCGGAGGGCAGCGCGACGACGCGCATCGCGTCGTCGACGATCACCCGCACGTCGGCGGCCGGCTGCAGCAGCTGGACGGTCTTCGGCAGCTGCTCGGCGAGGCGCTTGTCGATCTCGACGGCGACGACGTCGGCCCCGGCCTCGAGCAGGCCGAGGGTGAGCGAGCCGAGGCCCGGGCCGATCTCGACGACCGACATGCCGGCCGAGACGCCGGAGGCCGCGACGATGCGCCGCACCGTGTTGGCGTCGTGGACGAAGTTCTGGCCGAGCTTCTTCGTCGGCTGGATGCCGAGCAGGTCGGCGAGGTCGCGGATCTCGGCGGGGCCCAGCAGGGTCGAGCGCGACATCAGCCCTCGACCGTCACGGGCTCGTCCGTCCACGAGCCGTAGACCAGCTCGGTGTTCGACGAGATCTGGGCGGCGAGCATCGAGACGTCGGTGCCGATCGTCTCGGCCATCGACCGCAGTGTGTGCGGGATGAGGTACGGCGCGTTCGGCCGGCCGCGGAACGGCGTCGGCGTGAGGTACGGGGCGTCGGTCTCGACCATGACGAGGCTGCGGGGCAGCTGCACGAGCGCGTCGCGGAGGGGCTGCGCGTTCTTGAACGTGACGGTGCCGGCGAAGGAGGCGTACCAGCCGTTCTCGGCGAGGATGCTCGCGAGCTCGGGGCCGCCGCTGAAGCAGTGGAAGACGGTCTTGTCGGGGGCGCCGATCTCGAGCAGCAGGTCGACGACCTCGTCGTGCGCGTCGCGGTCGTGGATCTGCAGGGCCAGGCCGTGCTTCTTCGCGATCTCGACGTGGGCGACGAACGACTCGATCTGGGCGTCGCGGCCCTCCTCGGCGGTGCGGAAGAAGTCGAGCCCGGTCTCGCCGATCGCCCGCACGCGGGGTCGCGAGGCGAGCTCGTCGATCTCGGCGAGGGCGTCGGCCAGCTCGCCGCGGGCGGCGAGGGCGGGCGCCTCGTTGGGGTGCAGCGCGACGGCGGCGAGCACCCGCGGCTCGCGGGCGGCGATCGCGGCCGACCAGCGCGACGTCTCGAGGTCGGTGCCGACCTGCACGACGCCGCGGACGCCGACGCTCGACGCCCGGTCGAGGTGCTCGCGGTAGTCGAGGGAGTTCTCGCCGTCGGCGATCTCGAGGTGCGTGTGGTTGTCGTACACGGGCACGACGAGGGCCTGCGGGCTCGGCGGGTACGTCAGGTCGCGCGTCTGCCCGCCGGACTCGGTGGAGGCGCGGTGGCGGACGTGCGCGGGAGCGTCGCCCCCCGGGGCGGCCGCGTCGCGGTCGGCGTCGCTCACGCCGCCGGCTCCGGCTGCTCGATGCGCGGGAAGAGCCCGGCGGCCAGCGGCACGACGGCTGGCGCGCTCGACCACTCGGCGGCCCGGTCGACCGGCTGGCTGGTCAGCGTGCCCTGGCCGATCGACTCCCACAGCGTGTGCGTCGCCGTCGGGATGAAGGGCGAGAGCAGCACGGTCAGGGTGCCGAGGCCGCGGAGGGCGGTGCTGAGCACCGTCGCGAGGCGCTCGCGCTGGTCGTCGTGCTTGGCGAGGGCCCAGGGCTCCTGCTCGGTGATGTAGCCGTTGAGAGCGTCGACGAGCTCCCAGATCGACGCCAGCGCCTCGTTGATCGCGAACCGCTCGATCGCGGCGTCGGCCGCGGCCGTCACGCGCAGCTCGGTCTCGCGGATCGCGAGGTCGGCGTCGGTCAGCTCGCCGGCGACGGGGACGACCCCGTCGAAGTAGCGGGTGATCATCGCGACGACGCGGGAGGCCAGGTTGCCGAAGCCGTTCGCGAGCTCGGCCTGGTAGCGGGCCGCGATGTCCTCCCAGCTGAAGTTGCCGTCCTGGCCGAACGTGATGGCGCGCATGAAGTAGTAGCGGAACGCGTCGGCGCCGAAGACGTCGGTGATCTGCTGCGGGGCGATGCCGGTCAGCTTCGACTTCGACATCTTCTCGCCGCCGACGAGCAGCCAGCCGTGGCCGAAGACCGCCTTCGGCACCGGGAGGCCCGCGGCCATGAGCATGGCGGGCCAGATGACGGCGTGGAACCGGGCGATGTCCTTCCCGACGAGCTGCACGGCCGGCCAGCGTCGCCGGAACTGCTCGTCGTCGACGCCGTAGCCGATGGCCGTGACGTAGTTGAGGAGGGCGTCGAACCAGACGTAGACGACGTGCTCCTCGTCCCACGGCACCTTGACGCCCCAGTCGAAGCTCTGGCGCGAGATGGAGAGGTCGCGGAGGCCCTGCCGCACGAACTGCACGATCTCGTTGCGCACGGTCTCGGGCTGCACGAAGTCGGGCTGCTGCTCGTAGAGGTCGAGCAGGCGCTGCTCGAAGTCGCTCATGCGGAAGAAGTAGTTGTTCTCCTTCAGCAGCTCGACGGGCTTCGAGTGGATCGCGCAGACCTGCTCGCCCTCGAACGGGCCGGTGCCCTCGACGAGGTCGCCGGGCTGCTTGTACTCCTCGCAGCCGACGCAGTACGAGCCCTCGAACTCGCCCTGGTAGATGAAGCCGTCGTCGTACAGCTTCTGCAGGAACTTCTGCACGCCCGCCTCGTGGCGCTCGTCGGTGGTGCGGATGAAGTCGTCGTTGCTGATGTCGACGGTCTCGAGCAGCGGCTTCCAGGACTCGGTGACGAGCTTGTCGGCCCACTGCTGCGGGGTGACGTCGTGGCTGGTCGCGGTGCGCAGGATCTTCTGGCCGTGCTCGTCGGTGCCGGTCAGCAACCACGTGTCGTCGCCGCGCTGGCGGTGCCAGCGGGCGAGCACGTCGGCCGCGACCTCGGTGTAGGCGTGGCCGATGTGCGGCACGTCGTTGACGTAGAAGATGGGCGTTGCGATGAAGAAGGAGTCGCCGGCGGGCATGGCCACCATCTTAGGTGCGGCCACCGCCCCCGTGACGCGGCCCGCGCCTCCCCCCGGGCCTGCTCAGGGCAGGTGCCGGGCCTCGGCGGCGCGCTCTCCTCGCCTCGCCGGCTGCGGCGGGTCGTCGTCCTCGTGGGCGGGTGCGCGGCGACCCGCCCACCAGGACACGGACCCGCCGCATCTGCGCTCGACGGCGTCCCTCCCCAGGGCTCGGGAGCGCCGGTCCCTCCGCAGCCCTTCGGAAAGGCCCTCGGGAGTCGCGGGTCGTCTCCCAGGATCACCTCCGTGGACCCCTCAGACCTGGTCATCGCGACCTCCCGCCAACTCGCCCGTCGCGGCGTCGACCGCAACGCGCAGAGCCGACTCACCCGGAGGGGCGTGCTCGTCCGGGTCGCCCCGGGGGCCTACCTCGAGGGAGACGTCTGGCAGGCCCTGGACGCGAGGGGGCGCTTCGTCGCGCGGGCACGTGCGGTGGTCGCCACGCGCCCCCGAGAACTCGTGGTGAGCCAGCGCTCGGCGGCCGTCCTCTTCGGGCTGCCCGTGGTCGGCGGGCTCCCCGACCGGCTCGACGCGCTCCGCACCGAGGTGTCGGGCGGCCGGTCGGAGGCCAGCATCCGGGCGCACCGCTCGACGCTGCCCTGCGACCCCGTGCCGATCGGTGACTTCTGGCTGACGCCCCTGGCACGGACGCTCGTCGACGTCGCCCTCGCGCACTCCTTGATCGTCTCCGTGCCCATGATCGACCACGCCCTCCTCCACGGGATGGTCGAGCTCGACGAGCTGTCGGACGAGCTGGAGCGGCGCCCCCGCCATCCCGGCGCGCGGCGGGCGAGATCCGCGCTGGGGCTGGGCACCCCGCTGTCGCAGTCGCCGCTCGAGTCGCTCGTCCAGGTGAGGTGCTTCGAGGGCGGCTGGCGTCGCCCCGAGCAGCAGGTGCGCCTCCGGCTGCTGACGGGTCGCCGGCCCGAGGTCGACTGCCTGTGGCGCGAGCTGCCGGGGTCGACCGGGCCCGGCCTGGTGCTCGAGGCGGACGGCCGGTACAAGTACGGGCCGGACGCCGAGCTCATGACCGGAGACGAGCACTGGGACGAGAAGGTCCGGGAAGACGATCTCCGGGAGCAGGGGTACGGCTTCCGCCGCCCGACCTGGGACCGAGTCTGGAACAGGGCCGCGTTCGAGGCGATGATGCGCGGGACCACCGTGCCGCGGGCCTGGTGAGCCGCGGTGGACGCTCGCTGTCGCACGGAGTCGGCGGGTCGACGTCCTCCCCGGCGGTGCAGCGCGAACGGTGCGGCGGGTTCGTGTCCCTGTGGGCGGGCGGGCGCTCGCCCGCCCAGGAGGACACGAACCCGCCGCACTGGACAGGCCGGCCGGCCGGGCGGGGGGGGCGCCGCGCCCCGGGGGCAGGTCAGGAGGGGCGGGGGGCCTTGGCGGCGAGGGCGGCCTGGTAGAGGTCGCGGCGGGAGAGGCCGGTGGCGGCGGCCACGTCGGCGGAGGCCTCCTTGAGGCGGGCACCGTCGGCGACGAGCGCCTGCACCTGCGCGAGCCCGGCGGCGAGGTCGAACTCGCGCTCGGGGGCGCCCTCGACCACGACGCAGATCTCGCCCCGCACGCCGTCGGCCGCCCAGGCGGCGAGGTCGGCGGCCGACCCGCGCCGCACCTCCTCGTGCATCTTCGTCAGCTCGCGGCAGACGACGACGCGACGGTCGGCGCCGAGGGCGGTCGCGACGTCGCCGAGCGAGTCGGCGAGACGGTGGGGCGACTCGAAGAACACCATCGTGCGGCGCTCGTCGAGGAGGGCGCCGAGCACCCGCAGCCGGTCGCCCTGCTTGCGCGGCAGGAACCCCTCGAAGCTGAAGCGGTCGGTCGGCAGGCCCGAGACGGCGAGCGCCATCAGCACCGCCGAGGGACCGGGCAGCGCAGTGACCGTGACGCCGGCCGAGGCGGCGGCCTCGACGAGGGGGAAGCCGGGGTCGCTGATGGCGGGCATCCCGGCGTCGGTCAGCACCAGGACGTCGGAGGCGCGGGCCAGCTCCACGAGCTCGCCCGCCTTCTCGCGCTCGTTGTGCTCGTGCAGGGCGATGAGCCGCGGGCGGTTCTCGACGCCGAGGGCGCGCATCAGGTGGATGGCCGTGCGGGTGTCCTCCGCGGCGATCACCTCGGCGTTGCGGAGGGCCTCGACGAGACGCGTCGAGGCGTCGCCGAGGTTGCCGATGGGGGTCGCGGCGAGAACGATCACCCGGTCATTCTCCCCCGGCGCGACGGAGCCGGTCGACGCGCCGAATACGATGGCCCGATGACGACCCCGGGCGAGCGCGAGTTCGACGCGCTCCTCGAGGCCGAGGGCGCGCCTCCCCGCGGCCCTGACGGTCTCGCACAGGGCTCGACCCCGAGCCTGGGGGAGGCCGGCGAGACCGCCCCGCCGCCGGCGCACACACCGCGCCTCACCCGCGTCGACGCCTGGTGGGGCCGGCTGCTCTCGACCCCCGGCCGCCGCACCGCCTGGCGCTGGGGCGGCCCGATCGGCGTCACCGTGCTCGCGGCCCTGCTGCGGCTCTGGCACCTCGGGGTGCCCGGCACGCTCGTCTTCGACGAGACCTACTACGTCAAGGACGCCTGGACCCTCCACGAGCTCGGCTACGAGGGCTCGTGGCCGACCGACTACGACGCCTCGTTCGCGGCGGGCGGCGCCGACGGGTTCCTGACCAGCCCCTCCTTCGTCGCGCACCCCCCGCTCGGCAAGTGGCTCATCTCGCTCGGCATGGCCGCCCTCGGCCCGGGCGACCCGGCCGGCTGGCGGCTCAGCACGGCGATCGCGGGCGTGCTCGCGGTGGCCCTCGTCGCCGTCATCGGCACGGTGCTGCTGCGCTCGACGCTCGTCGGCACGATCGCCGGCTTCCTGATGGCGATCGACGGCCACGCGATCGTCATGTCGCGGGTCTCGCTGCTCGACAACTTCGTCATGCTCTTCGGGCTGCTGGCCTTCGGCGCCGTCCTGCTCGACCGGCGGCAGAGCGCCGGCCGTCTCGAGGCCTGGCTGGCGAGGAGGCGCGGTGCCGGTCGGGACACCGCCTGGGGCCCTGCCCTGTGGTCGCGCCCCTGGCTCGTCACCGCGGGGCTGATGTGCGGCCTCGCGACGGCCGTCAAGTGGAACGGCCTCTACTTCCTGGCCGTGTTCGCCGTCTACACCGTCGTCGTCGACGTGCTGGCTCGTCGCCGGGCCGGCGTCGAGTTCTGGCTGTCGGGCACCCTCTTCAAGCAGGCGCCGGTGAGCTTCCTGCTCACGGTGCCGATCGCCGTGGTCGCGTACCTGGTGAGCTGGACGGGCTGGTTCGTCACCGGCGGCGGGTACTACCGCGACTGGGTGCAGGAGACCGGCGAGCGCTGGACGGGCGCACTGGCCTGGGTGCCGGACGTCGTGCAGAACTTCTGGCACTACGAGGCCGGCGTCTACGCCTTCAACGTCGGGCTGCAGACACCGCACGACTACCAGGCGAACCCGTTCACCTGGCTGCTGATGCTCCGGCCGACGAGCATGTACTACCAGGGCACCGACCTCGGGCAGGCCGGCTGCGACGTCGCCCGCTGCGGCGAGGCGATCACCTCGATCGCGAACCCGCTGATCTGGTACGCCGCGGTCGCGGCCTGCCTCTACCTGCTCTATCGGGTGGTGCGGCACCGCGAGTGGCGGCACGGGGCGATCCTCGTCGGCATCGCCGCGGGCTACCTGCCGTGGCTGGCGTTCTCCGGCCGCACGGTGTTCCAGTTCTACACGATCGCCTTCGAGCCCTACCTCCTGCTCGGCCTCGCCGCGGTGATCGGACTGCTGCTGGGGCGTCGCACCGACGACCTCGACCGTCGCCGCCGGGGCCTCTCGATCACGGCGGGCTTCCTCGTGCTCGCCGTCGCCGTGTCGGTCTGGTGGTACCCGATGTGGACGGCCCAGCAGATGGACTGGGAGTGGATCCGCCTGCACTACTGGATCCCGTCGTGGAAGTAGGCGGCGCCTCCCCCGCCCCCGAGACCTGGTCGAAGTCCCCGGCCGGGCCGAGCCCCTCCGGCCGTGCCGCCCGGCGTCGCCTGGCCGCCGCCCGCTGCGACGCCTGCGGCCACGCCTGGACGGGACACCCCGGGTCGCACGAGCCGGGGATCACGCGCTGCCTCGAGTGCGCCGCGCAGGGCGCCGACGCCGACGCCGAGCCGTGTCGCCGCAGGGTCCCGCGCCGAGTCGTCCGCCGCGCGTCGGCGCGGACCCTCGAGAGCTCGGCGCCCTGGCACGTCAAGGCCGCCCACCGGGTCAAGCAGGTCCTGGGCGAGGTGATCGAGGCCGTCGTCGACGGGTTCACGAACCCGTTCTGACCCCGTCGCCGGTGAGCCCCTGGGCCGGGGAGGCGCCTCCTACAACCGCAGGGCGAGGGCGTTGGCCGTCAGGCCCGCGGCCGTGCCGCAGAGCAGGACCGTGTCGCCCCGGCCGAGGCGGCCGTCGTCGAGGCACCGCGCCAGCGTGTAGGGCACGGAGGCGCTGACCATGTTGCCGTACTCCGCGACCGCGTCGACGTAGGAGCCCGGCGGGAGGCCGAGCCGCCGCATCGCGAGGCCGAGGGCCCGGCTGGCCTGGTGGGGCACGACGAGGTCGACGTCGGCCGGGGTGAGCCCCGAGCGCTGCCAGAAGCGGTCGAAGAAGCCGGGCAGCACGTCGAGCATGCCCCGGAGGGCCCGACGACCGTCCATGTCGAAGAGGTGGTCGGCGGGGTCGCCGTCGGCGTAGCCGCGCGCCGGGTAGCGCGAGAGGCCGCCGCGCAGCTCGGTGTCGTGGGCGTGCTCGGGCCAGGTCTGCTGCAGGCTCGCGACCACCCCCTGCCCCGGGTCGTCGCCGCGGGTCAGCACCACGGCCGCGGCCGCGTCGGAGAAGAGCTCGTTGCTCTCGCGCTGGTCGGGGTCGAGGAACCTCGTCGCCACGTCGCCCGACACCACGAGCACCCGCTCGAGGTCGCCGTCGGCCAGGTAGCGGGAGGCGACGTCGAGCGCGGTGATGAAGCTCGTGCAGGTGGAGCCGACGTCGAAGGCGGCGGCCCCGGCACCCGGCGCGACGCGCTCCATGACGAGCGCGGCCGTGCACGGGATCGGCTGGACCCCGGCGGCGACCGCCGCGATGACGCCGTCGAGCTCGTCGGGCGCGACGCCCGCCCGGGCGAGCGCCCGCTCCGAGGCCGCGGCGAGCATGTCGAGCTGCGAGACGTCGTCGTCGACGCGGTGGCGCGTCTGGTCGCCGAACCGCACGACGCGCTCGGGCAGCCAGGTGCCCCAGCCGGCGATCTTCAGTGTCCTCATCGTGTCGTCCCGTCGTCGTCGTGGTCGTCGTCGTGCGCCACGTCGGCGGGCGACGCGCCCGACGCGTCGGCCAGCAGGTCGACGCCGGTCGCGTGCACGTCGTGGCTGAAGAGGAGGCGCACCCCGGCGCGCTCCACGGCCAGCAGCTGCCCGGCCGTCGCTGCCTGCGCCTCGGCGTCGTGGCTGACGGCGCGGGGCAGGCGGCGCATCCGGCGCTCCTGGCCCAGCAGGTCGCGACCCCAGGCGGCGTCGCCTGCCAGGAGCACCCTCCCCTCCACCAGGGCGCCGAGGTGCCCGCGGGCGTGCCCCGGCAGGTCGACCAGCCGGTAGGCGCCGTCGCCGAAGAGGTCGACGGTGCGCAGCCCGTGCGGGCCCGGCGTGAAGGAGGCCTCGGCCGGCGAGCCCGGGGCGCCGACCACGAGGAGGCGCGCGTCCGGCCACCAGGGCGGCAGCAGCCCCCGGAGCACCCCGTCGCGCAGCCGCGGCCCCGCGAGCGTGCGCCGGAGCCCCTCGCTCAGCACGACGGTCGCGTGCGGGAAGGCGGCCAGCCCGCCGAGGTGGTCGGGGTGGAGGTGCGAGAGCACGACGTGCGTGACCGCGGCGGGGTCGACCTGCTCGCCGATGGTGGCCCCGGCGGGGACGCGGGGCGGGAGCAGGAGCCGGTAGGCCCACGCGGCCGGGCCGGCTCGCCAGGGCAGCGGGGCGTAGCCGGTGTCGAAGAGGACCCGCCGGTCACCGGAGGCCCAGAGGAAGGCCCCGGACGGGAACACCCGCCGCTCGCGCCGGTGCCCCCGCAGCAGCTGGGCCAGGTCGTGCGACGTGTCGCCGCAGCGGAAGCACTCGAGGCGCGACGGCCCCGGCGACGGCACCGGCGGCGCCTCCTCGGGTCCCGTCACGGCCTCAGGCACGCGCGTACCCCGCGAGGCTCTCGTCGAGCGAGGTGACCGGCTCGTAGCCGAGCAGCTCACGGGCCTTCGAGATGTCGAGGGTCTGCGAGTGCGCGATGGTCGTGATCGTGTAGCGGGTCATCGGGGGCTCGGGGCGGCCGGGGAGCACGCCGCAGACCGCCTCGAGCACGCCCGCGAGCGCGTAGGCCGCCCGGGCCGGCACGGGCCGTGGCCGGAGCGGCAGCCCCAGGCCGGTCAGCAGCTGCTCGAGCAGGTCGCCGAAGGGGCGGGGGTCGCCGTTGGTGACGTTGAAGGCCTCGCCGTCGACCGCCGAGGCGGGCGCCGTCGCCGCGAGCCGCACGGCGAGCGCGACGTTCTCGACCGAGGTGAGGTCGACGAGCCCGCGTCCGCCGCGCAGCAGCGGCACGCCGACGCGGGCGTGCACGCGGAGCAGGCGCGGCACGAGGCTCGGGTCGCCGGGGCCGACGATGCCCCGCGGGCGGAGGACGACGATCTCCGGCCCGCCCGCCGCGCCCACCGCCTCCTGCAGGAGGGCCTCGGCCTGCAGCTTCGACCGGATGTAGTGGTTCATGGGGCGGCGCCCGTCGACCTCGTCCTCACGGATGCCGACACGGTCACGGGGCGCCGCGTAGATGCCCGGCGACGACACGTGCACGAGCCGCCGTGCCCCGACGCGCCGGGCGTGCTCGAGCACCCGGGCGGTGCCCGTCACGTTGGCGTGCTCGAACTCGGACCAGCGGCCCCACGGCGACGAGAGGGCGGCGCAGTGGACGACGAGGTCGGCCGGCACGTCGGAGCGGCCGAGGTCGTCGAGGTCGCCGACGAAGGTCGGGCCGTCGGCCGGCAGGGCCTCGGCGCGGCGCCCCGCGGCGACGACCCGCCAGCCGTGGGCGCGGAGGTCGCGCACCACGTGCGCGCCCAGGAACCCGCTCGCGCCGGTCACCAGCGCCGCGCCCCCCGGCGTCGTCTCCCCCATGCCGCGATCCTAGGGGCGACGGTCGGCCCGCCCGGGGACGCCCGCGCCTCCCTAGGATCGTGCCGTGCACATCGCCCTCGTCACGGACTACTACGCCCCGACGCTCGGCGGCGTCCAGACCGCCGTGCGCGCGCTCGCGGAGTCGCTCCGGGCCGCCGGGCACGAGGCCACCGTGTTCTGCCCGCTCGCTGGCCCGTCGCCCGAGGAGGGCGTCGTGGCCCTGCCCGTCGCGGGGGCGTTCCGCCCCGACGGCTACCCGTTCGCCTGGCCGCCCCGCCGGGTCGCGGCGGCGCTCGCCGAGGAGTTCGCGCGGCGCGGCGTCGACGTCGTGCACACGCACTCGGAGATGTTCGCGGCGCTCGGCGGCGTCGGCGCGGCCCACGAGCTGGGCCTGCCCGTCGTCCACACCATGCACGGCCGCGTCGACGTCTACACCGCCTCGGTGCTGCCGCTGCCCGCCGTGACGACGCTGCTCCTGGCGGGGCTGCACGCCCGCCAGGTCAGCCACGCCGGCCTCCGCGTCGCGGGCGGCACGCGCTACACGGCCACGGCGACGGCCCGGCGCATGTGGCGGCTGATGCTCGCGCAGTCGCGGGCGAGCGACCACGTCGTCGTGCCCTCGGCCCACTTCGCCCGGAAGCTCGCCGACCAGGGGGTCGTCACCCCGATGACGGTGCTCACGAACGGCCTCGAGGAGTCGGTGGCCGCGGCGGCCGGCACCGCGACTCCCCGGGTGCTCGGCGCCGACGAACCGCTGCGCCTGGTCTGGGTGGGGCGGCTGTCGCCGGAGAAGCGGCCCGGCGTGCTCGTCGAGGCCGCGCGGTCGTTCGGCGACCGGGTGTCGGTCGACGTCTACGGCGACGGCGGCGCACGGCGCTCGCTCGAGCGACGAGCCGGGCGGGTGACGTTCCACGGGGCGGTGCCGCACGGCGAGGTGCTCACGGCGATGCGGTCGGCGCACGCCCTGGTCTCGAGCTCGTGGGACTTCGACAACCAGCCCATGGTCGTGCTCGAGGCGGCCGCGACCGGGCTGCCGGTCGTCCACTGCGACCCCGACCTCGCCGAGGTCGTGCCCGACGGCGGCGGCTTCCTCACGCCGACGCCCGACGCGGCGGGGCTCGTCGCCACCGTCGAGCGGCTGCGGCGGGAGCCGGCGCTCCTGACGACGGCGAGCGAGGCGCTGCTGCGCTCGGGGTCGGTCGTCGGGCTGTCGGCCGAGCCGCTGCTCGAGGTCTACCGGTCGGTGACGCGCGGGCGCTGAGCGCCGCTCCCTCCCCACCCGCCGGAGGCGCGGGTCGACTGTGAAGTTCTGTGACCTCCCCGCCGGGGCCGTCAGGGGCAGCGGCTAGCGTGGGCTCATGGCAGATCGTGAGTACGGCTTCCGCACGCGGGCTATCCACGCGGGCAACATCCCCGACGCGGCGACGGGCGCCCGCGCCCTCCCCATCTACCAGTCGAGCGCCTTCGTCTTCGACGACACCGACGACGCCGCGGCCCGGTTCGCCCTGCAGAAGTACGGCAACATCTACAGCCGCCTCGCGAACCCGACCACCGCCTCCTTCGAGGAGCGCATCGCGAGCCTGGAGGGCGGCCTGGGGGCCGTGGCCACCTCGAGCGGGCTGAGCGCGCAGTTCATCACCTTCGCGAGCCTGGCGGGCGCTGGCGACCACATCGTGGCGAGCGCGAACCTCTACGGCGGGTCGATCACGCAGCTCGACGTCACGCTGCGCCGGTTCGGCGTCGAGACGACGTTCGTGCAGTCGAGCGAGCCGGCCGACTACGCCGCCGCGATCACGCCGGCGACGAAGCTGCTCTTCGTCGAGACCGTCGCCAACCCGTCCGGCGAGATCGCCGACCTCGAGGGCCTCGCCGAGGTCGCGCACGCCGCGGGCATCCCCCTCATCGTCGACTCGACCATCGCGACCCCGTACCTGAACCGCCCGATCGAGTGGGGCGCCGACGTGGTGATCCACTCGGCCACGAAGTTCCTCGGCGGGCACGGCACCACCCTCGGCGGCGTCGTCGTCGAGTCGGGCCGCTTCGCGTGGGACAGTGAGAGGTTCCCGCTCTTCGACCAGCCGGTGGCGAGCTACGGCGGGCTGAACTGGTCGGGCAACTTCGGCGAGTACGCCTTCCTCACGCGCCTCCGTGCCGAGCAGCTCCGCGACATCGGCCCGGCGCTCGCCCCGCACTCGGCGTTCCTCCTCGCCCAGGGCGTCGAGACCCTGCCGTACCGGATGCGCGCCCACGTCGACAACGCCCGTCAGGTCGCCGAGTGGCTCGACGCCGACCCCCGCATCGAGCGGGTGCGGTGGGCCGGCCTGCCCGAGCACCCGCACCACGAGCGGGCGGCGAAGTACCTGCCCGAGGGGCCCGGCTCGGTCTTCACGTTCGAGCTCGCGGGCGGCCGCGCCGCCGGCAAGACCTTCATCGAGTCGGTGGAGCTGGCCAGCCACCTCGCCAACATCGGCGACGCGAAGACGCTCGTCATCCACCCCGGATCGACCACCCACGCGCAGCTCAGCGAGCAGCAGCTCGTCGACGCGGGCGTGCTGCCCGGCTCGGTGCGCATCAGCGTCGGCATCGAGGACCCCGCCGACATCATCGACGACCTCGACCAGGCGCTGACCGCAGCCAGCAAAGGAGACCGGTCATGACCGGCACCGTCACCACGCAGCTGACCAACGGGCTCACCTGTGAGCTGCCGTCGAGCTCGCCGCTCGCCAAGCTGCTGACGTCGCAGCGCACCTGGGTCGGGCCGACCGCGAAGGAGCGCCAGGCGATCCTCCGCGAGGCGAAGTCCGTCGCGATCGTGGGCGCGTCGCCGAACGCCACCCGCTCCTCCTACTTCGTCGGCACGTACCTGCAGCAGTCGAGCGACCTGCGGGTGTACTTCGTCAACCCGAACGCCGACACGATCCTCGGCGAGAAGGCCTACCCCGACCTGGCGTCGCTGCCCGAGGTGCCCGACATCGTCGACGTCTTCCGTAAGGCGAGCGACATCCCGTCCGTCGTCGACGACGTCGTCGCGAGCGGCGCCCGCACGATCTGGGTGCAGCTGGGGATCTACAACGAGGAGGCCGCGCGGTACGGCGAGGAGAAGGGCCTCACCGTCGTCATGGACCGCTGCATCAAGGTCGAGCACGCCCGCTTCAACGGCGGTCTCAACCTCATGGGCTTCGACACGGGCGTCATCTCGTCGCGTCGGTCGCGCTGACCCTGGTGCCCCGCGGGGACTCGAGGAGTTCGCCCCCGGCCTCGACGCCGACCTGCTCGAGCTGATCCAGGCCACCGCCGAGCTCGAGCTGCAGGACATCGAGAGCTTCTCCGGCCCGACCGGGAAGTAGTCGCTCGCCCAGGCCGACCTGCGGGAGTCGCGGGTCGGCCCGGTCGCTCCGCCGGCGGGAGGCGCGGGAGGCGCGGGTCGGCCCGGTCGCGATCGTGACGCGCCGTGAAGGCGTGCCCTGGTCGATGACAGCGGTCGGCAGTACCGTGGCCCGCATGCCTCCCGTGCTGACCTCCCCCCTCGTCTCGAGCCAGTGGCTCGCCGACCACATCGGGGCCGACGAGATGGTGGTCGTCGACGCGTCGGTCGTCTCCGTCGCCGGCCCCGACGGGCGGCCCAGCGGCCGCTTCGTCACCGGGCACGAGCAGTACCTCGTCGACGGCCACGTGCCCGGGGCCGTCTTCGGCGACCTCGTCAGCGAGCTCAGCGACCACCGGGCCGACCTGCCCTTCACCCGGCCCGACGCCGAGCGCTTCGAGGCGGCGGTGGGCGCCCTCGGCATCACGAACGAGACCACCGTCGTGGTCTACGACTCGTCGGTCGGCCTCTGGGCCGCACGGCTCTGGTGGCTGTTCCGCGCCTTCGGCTACGACGACGTCGCCGTGCTCGACGGCGGCTTCACGACGTGGCAGCGCGAGCAGCGCCCCATCGACGTCGGCCACGTCGAGCCGCAGCCCGCTCTCTTCCTCGCCGACGAGCGCCCCGAGCTCTGGGTCGACAAGGCCTACGTCGAGGCCGTCGTGCGCGGCGACGAGCAGGCCGCCCTCGTCTGCGGCTCTCCCCGCGCCGAGTTCGCCGGGCAGGAAGGCCGTCGCCCTCGGCTCGGCCACATCCCCGGCAGCGTGAACGCGCCCGCCGACGAGCTCGTCGCCGACGACCGGCGCTTCGCCAGCCCCGCGCAGCTCCGTGCCCTGCTCGCCCCCGCGCTCGGCGCCGACCGCGTCGTCGTCTACTGCGGCCAGGGCATCGCGGCCAGCGCCGACGCGCTGGCGCTCACCCTCGTCGGCGAACGGAACGTCGCGCTGTACGACGGGTCGCTCACGGAGTGGGCCGCCGACGGCGACGCCCCGCTCGCGACACTCGCCGCCTGAGCCGGGGTCTCACTCGACCGCCTCCGCGCGTCTCGCCTGCCGAGTGGTCACGAACTGTCGCCCCTGCGTGCGGGACGAGCCGATCGTGACCACTCAGCCCCCGCCTCCCCGGATCGGACCGCCGAGTGGTCACGAACTGTCGCCCCTGCGTGCGGGAGGAGCCGATCGTGGCCACTCGACGCGGCCGGCCTAGACCTGCGCGGCGAGCTCGCGGTCGAGCTCCTCGATGCCCGTGACGGGCAGGCGGCAGACGAAGTCGTGGCAGAGGTACGCGGTCACGTGGCCGCGCACCGCCCGACGACCGGCGAACAGCTCGAAGCCGGCGTCGGCGAGGGCCTCGGCGGCGTCCTCCCCGACGACGCCGACGAGCACGCCGGGGCCGAGCGTGCGCCGCGCCCGCGCCCCGAGGTCGAACGCCGGCACCAGCGTCGTCGGGCCCTCGACAGCCGCAGCGCCAGCTGCAGCGTCAGACGCCGCGTCCGCGCCCGCCACGACGGCGGGCTCGACGACGACCAGCTGCGTCGACGGCGCGGCGAGCTCGGCGAGCAGGGCGAACGTCGTGCCGAACGCGACGGGGGCGTCGAGGGCCCGGGCCGCGCCGGGGGCGACGGCGCGCTCCGCGGCGGACCGCCACCGCGCCTCCCCCGTCATCCGGTGCAGGGTGAGGGCGGCGGTCGCCGTGGCGCTGAGCCCCGAGGGGTAGGCGCCCTCGGAGGGGTCGGCCGCCAGCGCCGTGCCGTGGCCGCGCAGCACCGGGTCGGCCCCCTCGGGCGCGGCGAACGGCACCGCGGCGGCGGGGTCGTCGACGAGGGTGCGCTCGAGCAGCTCGCGGGCCGCGACCGCGTAGCGCGGCAGGCCGGTCGCGAGCGTCAGCTGCAGCAGCCCCTCGGCGAACATGCCGTGGTCCTCGAGCGTCGCGACGGCCGTCGAGACGCCGGACGCGGTGGAGGCGCGGAGCAGCCGCCCGTCGGAGGTCACGTGCTCGTCGAGCAGCAGGTCGGCCGCCGCCCGGGCCGCCGCGACCCACTCGGGTCGGTCGTGCCGCGCGCCGGCCTCGGCCAGGGCGGCGATGGCGAGCCCGTTCCACCCGGTCAGCACCTTCTCGTCGACGGGCGGGGGCTCGTGCCGGCGGCGCTCCTCGGCGTCGAGGGCGTACCAGCCGCCCTCCACGCGGCGGCCGTCGATCGTGCTCTCCGAGTCCTGGGCGGAGGCGAACGCCCCGCGCGGGGTGTGCAGCCGGCCGAGCAGCACGTCGGCGATGCCCGAGGCGACCGACAGCGGGTCGGGAGCGGTGCGGGCGGCGGCGGCCGCGCCTCCCGCGGGCTGCTCCGACGACGACGACGACGCCGTCTCCTCGACCAGTCCCGGCTCGAGCAGGGCCGGCTCGAGCAGGGCCAGGCGCGAGTACGCCGTCAGCAGCAGCGCGTTGTCGTAGAGCATGCGCTCGTAGTGCGGATCGTGCCAGTCGCGCCGGGTCGAGTACCGGAAGAACCCGCCCTCGACGGGGTCGCGGAGCGGCGACGCGGCCATCGCCCGGAGAGTGCGCGAGGCGAGCGCCAGGGCGGCCCGGTCTCCCCCGGCGCCGAGGCCGAGCAGGGCCAGCTGCGCCGGCGCGACCGGGAACTTCGGCGCGCCGCCGAAGCCGCCGTGCTCGACGTCCTCCGCCGCGCCGACCCGGGCGGCCGCGTGCCGGAGCGCCTCGGTCGACGGCAGCGGCGCGTGCTCCGCCGGAGGCGCGGGCTGCGCCGCGAGGGCCGCCGCCACGCCGCGGGCGGTCGCGTCCACCTCGCCGCGGCGGGTCGTCCAGGCCTCGGTGACGGCGTCGAGCACCTGGCGGAAGGCCGGGTGCCCCTGCACCGGCTGCGGCGGGAAGTAGGTGCCCGCGAAGAAAGTCCGGCCCTCGGGGGTCGCGAAGACGGTGAGGGGCCAGCCGAGCTGCTCGGTGAAGGCCGAGGCGGCGGCGAGGTAGCTCGAGTCGACGTCGGGGTGCTCCTCGCGGTCGACCTTGACGGCGACGAAGCGCTCGTTCAGGTGGGCGGCGAGCTCGGGGTCGCTGAAGCTCTCGCGGGCCATCACGTGGCACCAGTGGCAGGTCGCGTAGCCGATCGAGACGAGCACGGGCACGTCGCGGCGGGCGGCCTCGTCGAAGGCCTCCTGGCCCCAGGGCCACCAGTCGACGGGGTTGTCGGCGTGCGAGCGCAGGTACGGGCTGACGGCGTCGGCGAGTCGGTTCGTCATGCGCCCCACGCTAGGCGCGTGCGGGCGGGGCGTCCCGCCGCGGCCGCCTCTCGCTCGCCGGAACCACCGACTGATCAAAGAACCACGGAACGACGTGGTTGTTCGATCAGTCGGTGGTGTCGGGGCGGCGGAACCGTCGGGATCGACGGCGACGGCGACGGCGCGAGCAGCCGCAGCAGCGGCGGGGAGGGGGACGGACTGCCTACGCTCGCGCCGGGACGGCTCGCTGCGCGGGCCCGTCGTAGTGCGACAGGGGCCGGATCAGCGAGTTCGCCTCCCGCTGCTCGAGCACGTGGGCGCTCCAGCCGAGCACCCGGGCCGCGACGAACAGCGGCGTGAAGACCGGGGTCTCGAAGCCCATCAGGTGGTACGCGAAGCCCGACGGCCAGTCGACGTTCGGCTTCAGCCCCTTGCGGTCGAGCACGCCCGCGGCCAGCGCGTCGTACACCGCGGCGAGCTCGTCGACCCGGGTGTCGCCGGAGGCGCGGGCACGGTCGACGAGGCCGGCCAGCGCCTCCTCCATGGTCGGCACGCGGCTGTCGCCGTCCTTGTAGACGCGGTGCCCGAAGCCCATGATCTTCTCCCGGCGGGCGAGCGCGGCGTCGAGCCAGGCGAGGGCGCCGTCGGCCCCGCCGTCGTCGGCGACCCGCTCGAGCAGCTCGAGGGCGGCCTCGTTGGCCCCGCCGTGCAGGGGGCCCTTGAGCGCCCCGACCGCCGCGACGAGCGCGGAGTGCAGGTCGGAGAGCGTCGAGGCCACCACGCGGGCGGTGAAGGTCGAGGCGTTGAAGGAGTGCTCGGCGTAGAGCACCATCGACGTGTCGAGGGCCCGCACGTCGACCTCGTCGGCCTCGCGGCCGAAGACGCGGTGGAGGAGGTCCGCCGACCAGCCGAGGTCGTCGCGCGGCGGCACCGGCGGCAGGTCGTGGCGGCGCCGCTGGTCGTAGGCGATGACGCCGGGCAGCGCCGCGAAGACCCTCGTCGCGAGGCGCCGCGCGGCGGCCGGGTCGTGCACGCCGGGGGCGGTGCTCGGCTCGGGCTCGGCGGCGCCCAGGGCGCTGATCGCGGTGCGGACGACGTCCATCGGGTGCGCCGAGGTGGGGATGAGGTCGATGACGTGCTGCAGGCCGGGCGCGAGCGGCCGCGCGGCCCGGAGCTCGGCGTCGAAGGCGACGCGCTGCTCGGGCGTCGGCAGCTCGCCGTGCAGCAGGAGGTGGGCGACGTCCTCGACGTCGCAGCGGGCGGCGAGCTCCTGCACGGGGTAGCCGCGGTAGAGCAGCGACCCGCTCGTCGGGTCGACGGACGACACGGCCGTCCGGTCGACCACCACCCCGGCGAGGCCCTTGTGCAGCTCGGGGGCGGGCGCCGCCGCGGGGGCGGTGAGGGTGTCGCTCATGGTCACTCCTTCGTGAGGTGAGGCGGTGCCGGCGACGGTGCCGGCGGGCGGGCGGTGCGGTGGTGCGGTGGTGCGGTGGTGCGGTGGTGCTGTCCTGCGGTGGGCGGTGCCGTGCGGCGGTGCTCAGCGCTCGACGGTGAAGTCGAACACGTCGTCGTCGAAGGCCGAGTAGCCCTCGTAGTCGATCAGGTCGTAGAGGTCGGCGCGGTGCTGCATCCGGTCGAGGAGGCGCGCCTGGGTGCCCCTCTCGGCCAGCTCGTCCAGGCCGCGGGAGGCCTCGCCCATCGCGAGGCGCAGCAGGCTCACGGGCCAGATGACGATCCGCACCCCGGCGTCGCGCAGCTCGTCGACGGTGTGCAGCCGCCCCTTGCCGAACTCGGTCATGTTGGCGAGCACGGGCACGTCGACCGCGGAGGCCACGGCCTCGAACTCGGCGAGCCCGGTGAGCGCCTCGGGGAACACCGCGTCGGCGCCCGCGTCGACGAGGGCGCGGACCCGGTCGACGGCGACGTCGAGCCCCTCGAGCGCCCGGACGTCGGTGCGCGCCATGACCAGGAAGTCGGGGTCGCGGCGCCCCTCGACCGCCGCCCGCACGCGCTTCACGGCCGTGTCGAGGTCGACGACCTGCTTGCCGTCGAGGTGGCCGCACCGCTTGGGGTTCACCTGGTCCTCGACGTGCAGGCCCGCGACTCCCGCGTCCTCCAGGGTCTGCACGGTGCGCGCCGCGTTCATCGGCTCGCCGAACCCCGTGTCGGCGTCGACGAGCGTCGGCAGGTCGGTCGTGCGCGCGATCTGGCCGGCCCGCTGGGCGACCTCGGTGAGGGTGGTGAGGCCGATGTCGGGCAGGCCGAGGTCGGCGGCGACGACAGCGCCCGAGACGTAGACGCCCTCGAAGCCCTTGCGCTCGATCAGGCGCGCGCTGAGGGGGTTGAAGGCCCCGGGCAGCCGCAGCACGTCGTCGGTGCCGCGCAGCCGCTCGCGGAACAGCCGCCGCTTCTCGGTCGGGGCCAGCGTCGAGTACAGCATCAGAACAGCCCCTCGGGCGACGCGGCGTCGACCTCGCGCAGGCTGCCCGCCGGCGGCGTCACGGTGAGCCCGCCGAGCTCGTCGGGGCGCAGGCTCCGGAGTCGCGGGGCCAGCTCCAGGAACCGCTCGACCTCCTCGTCGGCTAGCACCCCCTCGGCGAGCGTGCGGAACTTGCGCACGTAGTCGGCCCGGGCGAACGGCCGCGCACCGAGCGGGTGCGCGTCGGCCACGGCGATCTCGTCGACGAGGCTCGACCCGTCGACGAACTCGACCTCGATGCGCCCGCCGAACGCCTTCTCGGCGGGGTCGACGGAGTGGTACCGCCTCGTCCACTCGGCGTCCTCGGCGGTGCTGATGCGACTCCACAGCTCCACGGTGTCGGGGCGCTGCGCGCGCTCGGGCGCGTAGCTGCGCTCGTGGTGCCAGGCGCCGTCCTGCAGGGCGACGGCGACGATGTAGGGGATGGAGTGGTCGAGCGTCTCGCGGCTGGCCCGCGGGTCGTACTTCTGCGGGTCGCCCGCGCCCGAGCCGATGACGACGTGCGTGTGGTGGCTCGTGTGCAGCACGACGCGCCGGACGGCCGCGGGGTCGCGGAGCTCGGGCCGCTCACGGCCGAGGCGGCGGGCGAGGTCGATCCAGGCCTGCGCCTGGTACTCGGCGCTGTGCTCCTTCGTGTAGCTGTCGAGGATGGCCCGCTTCGACTCGCCCGGGGCCGGCAGCGGCACGCTGTACCGGGCGTCGGGGCCGTCGAGGAGGCGCGCGATCACGCCGTCCTCGCCCTCCCAGATCGGGCTGGGGCTCGTCTGGCCGCGGAGCGCGCGGTCGATCGCCTCGACCGCCTGCTTGCCCGCGAAGGCCGGGGCGTAGGCCTTCCAGGTCGAGATCAGGCCCTTGCGCGACTGCCGCGTCGCGGTCGTCGTGTGCAGCGCCTGGGCGATGGCCTGGGCGGTGGTCTCGACGTCGAGGCCGAGCAGGGCTCCGATGCCGCCGGCCGCGCTCGGGCCGAGGTGGGCGACGTGGTCGATCTTGTGGGCGTGCAGGCTGATCGCGCGGGTCAGGTCGATCTGCAGCTCGTAGCCGGCCACGAGGCCGCGGAGCAGCTGCTCGCCCGTGGCGCCGACGTGCTGGGCGACGGCGAGCACGGGCGGCACGTTGTCGCCGGGGTGCGAGTACTCGGCGGCGAGGAAGGTGTCGTGGAAGTCGAGCTCGCGCACGGCCACGCCGTTCGCCCAGGCGGCCCACTCGGGCTGGACCCGCCGGTCGGGGTCGAGGCCGACGACGGTCGCGCCGTCGTGGCGGGCCGACCGGTGCTGCAGCCGCGCCGCGGCCTGGGCCCGGGCGGCGACGACGGGTGCGCGGTGCAGGCTGGCGGCGGCGACGGCCGCGTTGTCGATCACGCGGTTGACGACCATCTCGGCGACGTCGTCGTCGACGGCGACCGGGTCGACCGCGACCGCGGCGAGGCGGTGGGCCAGCTCATCGCGCCGCGCGAGCGGGTCGTCGGACCGGTGGACGTGCACGTCGTTGAGCATCACGACGCTCACTCTAGGCGTCGGGCACCGGGGCCTGTCGAGGGGTCGCGGGAGGCGCGGGCGGGGTCGCGGGAGGCGCGGGCGGGGTCGCGGGAGGCGCGGGCGGGGCTCCGGGCGCGGCCCGCCCCGCCCGCGGCCCCGAGACGACCGCCACGACGCCGACGAGCACGAGCGCGAGGCCCAGCCAGCCGAGCGGCGTCAGGCGCTCGCCCACGACGACGACCGCGAGCAGGGTGGCGACGACGGGCTCGAGCAGCGTGACGGTGGTCGCGCGGGAGCTCGACACCGTGCGGAGCCCGCGGCCGAAGAGCAGGTAGGCGACGAACATCGGGCCGAGGGCGAGGTACGCGTGCACGCCGACCGACGTCGCCGACTGCACGATCGACCCGCCCGTCGCGAGCAGCACCGGCACCAGCAGCACGGCCCCGACGCCGAACTGGGCGGCCATGGCGCCCCGCGACGGGTGCCCCTGCTGGATGAGCCGGCCGGCGGTGTAGGTGTAGGCCGCGTAGGCGAGGCCCGCGAGCAGGCCGAGGGCGACGCCGCCCACGAGGCCGGCGCCCGGGGCGAGGGCCTCGCGGGGGTCGGGCCCCGCCCCGGCGACGACCGCGACGTCGGTCGGCGGCCCGGCGTGGCCGACGCTCGCGAGGAGCGCCACGCCCACGACGGCGGCCCCGGCGGAGGCGAGCCAGCGCCGCTCGAGGGGGCGGCGCCGGGCGGGCGGGTCGAGCAGCCGCTCGAGCAGCGCGGCGAACAGGGGCGCCGTGCCGAGCGAGACGACGTTGCCGACGGCGACGCCGGCGAGCGACATCGAGCTGTAGAACGCGAGGGGGTAGACGGCGACCCCGACGGCTCCGGGGGCGATCCAGCGCCAGCTGCCCGCGCCTCCCCGGAGCACCCCCGCGGCGAGGCGGGGGGCCGTGAGGGCCAGCAGGAGGCCGCCGACCGTCATCGTGGCCGCGCCCGTCGCCAGCGGGCTGACCGCCCCGCCGACGAGGCTCGCGGCCGTGCCGGTCGTGCCCCAGAGCAGGGCGGCGAGGACGATGGCGATCACCGTCGTCATCGTAGGGCGCGGGCACCACGCGGGTCTCCCCGTGACGCCGTGGCGCAGGGGCGTGCGGAGCGCCGGCCCCGGACGGCGGGGGCGCGGTCGTCAGGAGGCGCGGGTCGGCTCCTCCCCCGCGCTGAACCGGTCGACGAGGGCGCGCTTCAGCACCTTGCCGCTGGGGCCGATGGGCAGGGCGTCGAGCACGTGGACGACCCGCGGGAACTTGTACGCGGCGATCTCGTCGGAGACGTGGGCGATCAGCTGCTCGGGGGTGGCCGTGGCGCCGGGGCGGAGCACCACCGCCGCCTCGATCTCCTGCCCGTGCACCGCGTGGGGCACGCCGAACACGGCCGCCATGGCGACGTCGGGGTGGGTGGCGAGCACCTCCTCGACCTGCCGCGGGTACACGTTGTAGCCGTTGCGGATGATCATGTCCTTCGTGCGGTCGACGATCGTGAGGTAGCCGTCGTCGTCCTTCGTGCCGAGGTCGCCGGTGCGGAACCAGCCGTCGACGATGGCCGCGGCCGTGTCGTCGGGGCGGTTCAGGTACCCGTTCATGAGGTTGTGGCCGCGGATGACGAGCTCGCCGATCTCGCCGTGCGGCAGCAGGACGATCGCGTCGGCGGAGCCCGGGTCGGCGATCTCGACGTCGACGCCCCAGATCGGCGTACCGATCGTGCCGGGGCGCGGCGGGCGGCCGACGTGGTTGAAGGTGGCGACCGGGGAGGTCTCGGTGAGGCCGTACCCCTCGTGGATCGGAGCGTCGAAGACGGCCTGGAAGCGCTCGAGGACGGCGAGCGGCAGGGAGGCGCCGCCCGAGATCGCGTACCGGAGCGCCGGTCGTGCCTCGGTGCGCGTCGCGGCGTCGAGCAGCGCCATGTACATCGTCGGGACGCCCATGAAGATCTCGCAGCCGTGCTCGACCATGGCCGCGAGCGCGCCGTCGCCGTCGAACTTCGGCAGCATGACGATCGTGGCGCCGGCCCGGAAGCCGGTGTTCATCGTGCAGGTCTGCCCGAAGGTGTGGAAGAGCGGCAGCGCCCCGAGCAGCACGTCGCCGCGGGTCATGTCGAAGGTCGTCATGAGGTTGGTGTTCACCTGCTCGAGCAGGGCGAAGTGCGAGCCCTCGGCCCCCTTGGGCTGGCCCGTCGTGCCGCTCGTGTAGAGGATCGTGGCGGTGTCGAACGGGTCGCGGGGCACGTAGGTGTCGAGCGGCTCGCTCGCCTCGGCGAGCGCCTCGAGGCGGTCGTGCCCGGTGCCGTGCGGGTCGACGGACGAGGGAGGCGCCAGCACGGTCACGACGTCGACCCCGGCGAGCGCGGCGCCGGCGGCGCCCTCGGCGAGCAGCGGTGCGGCGCAGACGAGCATCGTCGCCCCGCTGTCGCGGAGCACGTACTCGATCTCGTGCTGCTTGAGCAGCGCGTGGACGGGCACCGCGACGGCGCCGAGGGCGAGGGTCGCGTAGTAGACGCGGGGGAAGTCGGCGACGTTGGGCACGAGCATCGCGACACGGGAGCCCTCGGTGACGCCCTTGGCGCGGAGCGCGCCGGCGTAGGCGAGGGTCTGCGCCCACAGCTCGGCGTAGGTGGTCCGCTGGTCGCCGACGATGACGGCGACGTCGTCGGGGAACCGCCGCGCCGACTCGGCGAGGACAGCGGCGACGGAGGCGGTGGCGCGGGTGGGTGCGGTGCTCCGGTCGCCCGAGGCGCCGGGGCCGGGGCGGGTCCCGGTGCCGGAGCCGGGGCTCGGGCTCGGGCTGGTGCTGGTGCTGGTGCTGGTGCCGGTGCCGGTGCCGGTGCTGGTGCTGGCCGGGGTCTCCGTGGTGCTGGTCATGGGTGGTCTCCGTCTCCGTTGACGTGCGAGTTCCTCGGATCATACGTCTGCATCCGTCCGCCGCCGGGGCGAGCACCAGGTGAGCGGCGAGGTGCCCCAGGTGAGGCTCGCCGGGCTCGCCGGGCTCGTCAGGTGAGGCCGGCGCCGCCGTCCGTCTCCTCGGCCCACTCGCTCCGGCCGACGCCCCGCCGGGCGAGGTCGCGGGCGCCGCGGCCCTGGCGCAGACGAGCGGGGCGGTGGTGCACGTCGTCGAGCAGGGGCGCACCGTGTTGCGGGCCCCGACGTCGGTGGTGAACGCCGCGGGAGGGAGCGACGCGGTGAAGCCGAGCTCGCGGAGCGGCCGGTGCTCGTCCCACACGCCCCGCAGCCCGGAGAGAGCGGCGTCGACGCGGTCGAGCCAGTCGGGGCGCAGGGCGTGCCAGCGGGTCGGGCCGTCGACGACGACGTCGGTGAAGCCGGCGCGGCGCAGGGTGACGAGGTGCCGCGAGACGGCCGACCACCCGATGCCGAGGGACCCGTGAGCGAGCGAGGCGAGGTCGCCGGAGCTGTGCTCGCCGACGCAGAGCTGCTCGATGATCCACACCTCGACCGGGTCGGCCAGCACCTCGAACGGAGTCCGCGAGCGCCGCCAGCTCGGAGCCCGCTGCCCCTGCTCCCGGCCCCGGCCCAGCTCCTGCTCCCCACTCAGCTCCCCCGCTGCTCCACTCCCGAGTGGAACAGCCGCCTCCGGCGTGGTGGGCTCCGCGGGGGATGCTTCCGTCGCTCCTCCACTCCAGAGTGGATCGACGTTCTCGGCGACCGACTCCACCGTGCGCACCGGAGCGACTTCCGCGTCAGCACGGCCGGCCGCCGCCGCCGCCGCCCACGCTCCTCCACTCCAGAGTGGATCGACGTTCTCGGCGACCGACTCCGGGCGCAGCCGCTCGTCGGCCGCCCCGGCCGCCGCACGGGCGACGTCGCGGCCGACGTCCCGGCCGACGTCCCGGCCGACGGCGCGACCCACCGCAGGCTCGCTCACCTCACGCCCCCTCGGGGCGCGAGCGACCGAAGGGCAGACCCAGCGTGCCCTCCGCGACACGGCGGGCGTGCCGCCGCCCGGCGGGCGAGAGCCGGAAGGCCTCGGCCACGGCCCGACGCGCCTCCGCGGTGCTGCGCGTCGCCCAGGCCGCGTCGATCGCGGCGACCGCGTCGGTCGCCTGCTCCGAGTCGCCGGCCTCGTCGAGGGCCCGCAGCACCTCGACCACGCTGTCGAACGCCGCCGCCAGCTCGTCGTGCGTGCAGCCCCGCCACGCCGGCTCGGCTCCGCCCCCCTCGACCCGCATCGCGAACCCCGCGTCGACCATCGAGGCCAGCCGCGCGGTCACCGCCTCCTCCGTCGTGTCGAGACGGTCCAGGGCCCCGGCGACCAGCGCCTCCCGCGAGACCGCCCCGCCGCCGCCGCCGCCCCCTCCCTCGGCGAGCAGGTCGAGCAGGTAGACGCCCACGGGGTCCGTGGCGATGACGAGGGGAGCAGAGGCGAGACCGGAGACGTTCATGGGGCGAGCGTGCCGCGGCGGCCGACCCGCGACTCCTGCCCGTCGACCGGCCCGGGGAGGACGCCCACGGCGAACGACCTGGGGAGGGCTGACCGCCAGCCCCCGTCCACAGCCCCCGCGGCTTACCATGGAGGGCTCATGTCTGCCGCTCCCCTGCCTCCGCTCACGATCTCGTACCCCGCCGAGCTGCCCGTCAGCCAGCGGCGCGACGACATCGCCGCCGCGATCCGCGACCACCAGGTCGTGATCGTCGCCGGCTCGACCGGCTCCGGCAAGACCACGCAGCTGCCCAAGATCTGCCTCGAGCTCGGCCGCACCAGCATCGGCCACACGCAGCCCCGACGCATCGCCGCCCGCACCATCAGCGAGCGCATCGCCGAGGAGCTCGGCCAGGAGGTCGGCGGGCTCGTCGGCTACCAGGTGCGCTTCACCGACAAGGTGTCGAGCGACACGAAGATCAAGCTGATGACGGACGGGATCCTGCTCAACGAGATCCACTTCGACCGTGACCTGAAGCGCTACGACACGATCATCATCGACGAGGCGCACGAGCGCAGCCTCACCATCGACTTCCTGCTCGGCTACCTCAAGCAGCTGCTGCCCCGCCGCCCCGACCTCAAGCTGATCATCACCAGCGCCACCATCGACCCCGAGTCGTTCTCCGCGCACTTCGACGGCGCCCCCATCGTCGAGGTCTCCGGCCGCACCTACCCCGTCGAGATCCGCTACCGGCCGCTCGTCGCCGACGACGCTGCCAGCGCCGGCGGCGATGACGACGACGACCTCGACGAGCTCGACGAGGCCCCGCCGCGCCGTGCCGCCGCGCCCGCACGCTCCCCGCAGAAGAACGCCTCCGCGCCCGCGAGGGCGGACGACAAGGACTACCTCCAGGGCATCAACGAGGCCCTCGACGAGCTCGCCCGCGAGTCGAGCGGCGACGTGCTCGTCTTCCTCAGCGGCGAGAACGAGATCCGCGACGCGGAGGACGCCATCCGGGGCCGGAACCTCCCGCACACCGAGGTGCTCCCCCTCTACGGCCGGCTCAGCGCCGCCGACCAGCACCGCGTCTTCCAGCCCAGCACCACCGCCGGCACGAGACGCCGCATCGTCCTCGCGACGAACGTCGCCGAGACCAGCCTCACCGTGCCCGGCATCAAGTACGTCGTCGACGCCGGCACCGCCCGCATCAGCCGCTACTCCACGCGCGCCAAGGTGCAGCGCCTCCCCATCGAGGCCATCTCGCAGGCCAGCGCGAACCAGCGCTCCGGGCGCTCCGGGCGCACGAGCAGCGGCATCGCGATCCGTCTCTACAGCGAGACGGACTTCGAGAAGCGGCCCGAGTTCACCGAGCCCGAGATCCTCCGCACGAACCTCGCCGCCGTCATCCTGCAGATGATCTCGCTCGGGCTCGGCGACATCGCGGCCTTCCCCTTCCTGCAGCCGCCGGACTCCCGCGGCATCAAGGACGGCCTCGACCTCCTCCGCGAGCTCGGCGCCGTCACGCAGGGCGGCCAGATCACCCGCGTCGGCAAGCAGCTCACCCGCCTGCCGATCGACCCCCGCCTCGCCCGCATGGTGGTCGAGTCGAAGACGCAGGGCACCACGCGCGAGGTCATCGCGATCGTCGCGGCCCTCAGCATCCAGGACCCCCGCGAGCGCCCCCTCGAGCGCCGCGCGCAGGCCGACGAGAAGCACTCGCGCTTCCGCGACCCCAAGGGCGACTTCCTCACCCTGCTCAACCTCTTCGACTACCTGGAGGACAAGCAGAAGGAGCTCAGCGGCAACGCGTTCAAGCGCCTCTGCCGCGACGAGTTCCTCAACTACCTCCGCGTGCGCGAGTGGCAGGACGTCTTCCGCCAGCTCTCCCGCGCCGCCCGACCGCTCGGCCTGCACGTCGGCGAGCGCAGCGCGAACCCGGACGGGGTGCACCGCAGCCTGCTCGCGGGGCTGCTCAGCCAGATCGGCCTGTTCGACCCGCAGAAGAAGGACTACGTCGGCGCCCGCCAGACGCGCTTCGTGCTCTTCCCCGGCAGCTCGCTCGCGAAGAAGCCGCCGGTCGCCATCATGAGCGCCGAGCTCGTCGAGACCAGCCGCCTGTTCGCCCGCGTCGCCGGCGTCATCGACCCGGCCTGGGCCGAGCCGCTCGCGCCCGACCTCGTGAAGAAGAGCTACGGCGAGCCGCACTGGGAGAAGAAGCAGGGGGCCGTCGTCGCCTACGAGCGCGTGACGCTCTACGGCGTGCCGATCGTGCCCCGCCGCCGCATCCAGTTCTCGCGCATCGACCCGGGCTACGCCCGCGAGCTGTTCATCCGGCACGCGCTGGTCGAGGGCGACTGGGAGAGCCGTCAGGCGTTCGAGGCGAAGAACCAGCAGCTGATCCGCGAGCTGACCGAGGTCGAGGAGCGCACCCGCCGCCGCGACATCCTCGTCGACGGCGACGCCGCGTTCGAGTTCTTCCAGCGGCGCGTCCCCGCCGACGTCACGAGCACCCGCGACTTCGAGGGCTGGTGGCGCACGGCGAAGCAGCAGACCCCCGACCTCCTCACCATGACCGCCGCCGACCTGCTCGGCGATGACGAGCCCGACGTCGACGAGGCCGGCTTCCCGAGCACGTGGCGGCAGGGCGACCAGACGCTGACCCTGCGCTACAAGTTCGAGCCGGGAGCCGACGACGACGGCGTCACGGTGGTCGTCCCCCTGCCGCTGCTTGCGCGCCTCCGCCCGGTCGGCTTCGACTGGCAGGTGCCGGGGCTCCGCGACGAGCTGGTCACGGCGCTGATCAAGTCGCTGCCGAAGCAGATCCGCAAGAACGTCGTGCCCGCCGCCGACTGGGCGTCGAAGATCACCGCCGAGCTGCCCGCCGAGCCGCCGGCCGACGTCGACGAGCCGTTCACCGCGACCGTCGCCACCGTCATCCGCACGCTCACCTACACGCCCGTGGCCGTCGACGACTTCGACCTCGAGCGCGTGCCCGCGCACCTGCGGGTCAGCTACGCCGTCGTCGACGAGCGCGGCCGCACGGTCGGCGTCGACAAGCGGCTCGACGTGCTCCAGGAGCGCCTCAGCGACGACATGCGCGAGAGCGTCGCCCGCGTCACGCAGGGCCAGGGCGAAGGAGGCGCGGGTCGCTCCCGACGAGGCCGCGGCGGCCCGCAGGCGGTCGCCTCGGGCGCCCCCGCGGTGAACGCCATCGAGCGCTCCGGCATCACCAGCTGGGACTTCGACGAGCTGCCGACCGTCGTCGACACGAAGCACGGCGACACCGTCATCCGCGCCTACCCGGCGCTGGTCGACGAGGGCACCTCGGTGGCGATCCGCCTGATGGCGACCCCCGCCGACCAGGCGCTCGAGACGCCCCGCGGCGTGCGGCGGCTGCTCATGCTCGCCGTGCCGAGCCCGGTGGCCTACGTGCAGCAGCACCTGACGGCGCCCGAGAAGCTCATCCTCGCCACGAGCCCGTACCAGAACACCGCCGCGCTCTTCGCGGACTGCCTCGTGGCCGTCGTCGACGACGTGCTGCACCGGGTGAAGCCCGACGGCCAGCTGTACACGAAGAAGGAGTTCCTCACCGTGCGCGACCGGGTCTCGGCCGCGGTCATGGACTCGATGTTCCAGACCGTGTCGCTCGTGGCCCGCACCCTCACGGCGGCGCGCGACGCCGACAAGGCGATGAAGGCGGCGACGAACATGTCGCTGCTGGCCGCCCTCACCGACATGCGGCAGCAGCGCGAGCGGCTGATCTACCCGGGCTTCGTCTCCGCGACCGGGCTGCAGCAGCTGCAGCGCGTGCCCGTCTACCTCGTCGGCGTCACGCGCCGCACGGCGAAGCTGCTCGAGGCGCCGGCGCGCGACCGGGCCTGGCTCACCGAGGTGCAGCAGGCGACGGAGCGGTACGAGGCCGCGGGCGGCACCTTCCCGCCCGCCGCCACCGCGCCTCCCGCGCTCGTCCGCGCCCGGTGGTTGCTCGAGGAGTTCCGCGTGAGCCTCTTCGCGCAGGACCTCCGGCCGAGCGAGAGCGTCTCGCTGCAGCGCATCGTCAAGGTGCTCGCCTCGGCCTGACCGCCCGCCTCCCTGCCGCCCGTGCCCCCGGCGCCGGGGGCACGGGCGGCCCCCGCACTAGCCTGGGCAGATGCGCGCGACGGTGAAGGACGTGGCCGCCCTCGCGGGCGTCTCGCCGAAGACCGTCTCGAACGTCATCAACGGCGTCGTCCGGGTCGCCCCCGACACCCGGGCCCGGGTCGAGGCGGCCCTCGCGCAGCTCGACTACGTGCCGAACCTCAGCGCCCGCGGGCTGCGCAACGGCCGCACCGGCGCGATCGCCCTGGCCTTCCCCGACCTGACGACCCCGTACAGCGCAGAGATGTCGCACTGGTTCGTCGAGGTCGCCCACGAGCGCGGCTGGTCGGTGCAGCTCGAGCAGACCGGCGTGCGGCCCGAGCGCGAGCGCGAGCTGCTGCTGCGCGGCCGCGAGCACCTCGTCGACGGCCTCGTGCTGAACCCCGTCAGCCTCGGCGAGAGCGCCATCGTCGGCGCGGAGGACCTCCCGCCGGTCGTCGTGATCGGCGAGGTCGAGCAGCACCTCGTCGACCAGGTGCGCGTCGACAGCGTCACGGCCGCCCGCGACATGACCGAGCACCTGATCGCCCTCGGCCACCGGCGGATCGCCGTGCTCGGCTGCCCCGGCGACGGCTTCGACTCCGCCACGGCCCGGGCGCGCACGCTCGGCTGGTCGCAGGCGATGGAGGCGGCGGGGCTGCCGGTGGGCGACGACCTGCGCTGGGCCTGCCGCGCCTGGGAGCCCGAGGCCGGCGCCGCCACGGTCGCCGACGCCCTGGCCCGCGGCGAGGCCCCCGACGCCCTCTTCTGCTTCACCGACTCGCTCGCGATCGGCGCCGTCCACGCCCTCTGGAGCGCCGGCCTCCGGGTGCCCGACGACGTCTCGGTCGCCGGCTTCGACGACATCGCCGACGGCCGCTTCACCCGCCCGCCGCTGACGACCGTCCGGCTCGACAAGCGCCTCTTCGCCGAGCGCACCCTCGAGCTGCTCGCCGCGCGCATCGCCGACCGCGACCGGGCGCCCGAGCTCGCGGTGATCCCGCACGAGGTCGTGCCCCGTGCGAGCACCGCCCGCCGGGCACCGCGCTGACGCCGCCCACCGTCGCTCCGCTTCGCTTTCTGGATGGCGGCTGCCCGTCCGCTGTCAAGCAGTCACGAGGAGTCGCGGGGCGGCCTACCGTCGCACTCCCGTGCACGAGACCGAGAGGCGCCGCCATGTCTGCTGACCAGTACGCATTCGAAGACCCCACCCAGAAGTTCGCCGACATCACCCCGAAGGCCCAGTACCTCGAGGGCGCCGGCACCGACGAGGAGCTCTCGTCGCCCGCCGACCACGGCGAGGAGACCTACCGCGGCTCGGGCCGCCTCGAGGG
>Ga0308160_10000729_pt1 | contig 55932 bp, 72 predicted proteins | sample PhyFR1_FD_201036 | JGI IMG/M metagenome (GOLD analysis project Ga0308160, IMG submission 201036) | Phyllosphere microbial communities from UC Gill Tract Community Farm, Albany, California, United States - DLSLF.R1 | ecosystem: Host-associated > Plants > Phyllosphere > Unclassified | place: USA...
CGCCATTTCTCAAGCGAAATCACATCGATCGGTCGATAAAGGCTGGAGAACTAATATCACGCATAGAGGTCGTCGGCGTCGTCCTCGACCTGCTGGAAGGCTGCATTGCCGCCGGCGTCAGCGCCGTCGGCCGCGCCGCCGTCGATGCCGCCCTCGGGGAACTTGAACGACGAGCCGAACGACCGGCTCTGCTGGAGGGTCTGGGCGAACATCTCGTAGCGCCGGATGTCGGCGTCCGAGACGGACCGCCGGGCGTAGCGCATCGCCTCCTCAAAGTGGGCCCGCGTGATCTCCGGGACGGGGTCCTCCTCCTCCTCCTCGGCGGCCGCCGCCGGCGCGTCGTCCATCGAGGCGTCGGCGCCGTCCTCCGTCTTGACGGCCGCCGCCGCGGCGGCAGCGTCCCGCTCGGCCTTGGCCCGGTCGCGCTTCATGTCGGCCTCGATCGACTCGCGGATCGCCAGCTTGGACGCCCGCTGGCAGATCTCGGTAAGGTCGGCACCCGAGAAGCCGTGGGTCGCCTTGGCGAGGAACGTCAGGTCGACGTCGGGCGCGACCGGCGACTTCTTGAGCGTCGCCGAGAGGATCGAGATACGCGAGTCCTCGTCCGGCAGGGGGATGTAGATGAGCTGGTCGAGCCGTCCCGGCCGCAGGAGCGCAGGGTCAATCTGGTCGGGCCGGTTAGTGGCACCAATGATGAAGACGTTCTTTTTGGCGCCGACACCGTCCATCTCAGTCTGCGTGCGGAGGGAGGCGGCAAAGGCGAGGAGGGATCGTCAGCGGCTGAGGGCCAGGAGCGTTGGCCGAGCGACAACGGAGGGAGCCCAGCAACGACGGAGGACATACGAGGATCTGGTTGAGGACACGGTCGCCAGCACCGCCGGCGTCGCCGCCGCCACCGCCGCCACGGGCCTTGGCAATCGAGTCGAGCTCGTCAAAGAACATGACGCACGGCGCGGCGGCCCGCGCCTTGTCAAAGACGTCGCGGACGTTGGCCTCCGACTCTCCGAACCACATCGTCAGGAGCTCGGGGCCCTGGCAGAGAGACGCAACGGGATCAGCATCTGGAAAGGCGAGCGAGCTGCGGAGAGGCAACCGTCGAGCGACGCACCTTGATCGAGATGAAGTTGGCCTGGCACTCGTTGGCGATGGCCTTGGCGAGCATCGTCTTTCCCGTTCCGGGCGGGCCGTAGAAGAGAACACCCTTGCTCGGGCTCATGCCGTACTTGAGGAACTTCTCGGGGTGCTCGACCGGGTACTGGACCGTCTCCTGAAGCTCGAGCTTGACCTTCTCGAGGCCACCAATGTCGGCCCACTTGACGTTGGGCACCTCGACGACCGTCTCGCGCAAGGCCGACGGGTTCGAGACGCCGAGCGCGAAGCGGAAGTTCTCCATGGTGACACCGAGCGAGTCGAGAACCTCGGCGTCGATCGTGTCCTCGTCGAGGTCGATGAGGTCCATCTTCTCGCGGATCTGCTGCATGGCCGCCTCGGAGCAGAGCGAGGCCATATCGGCACCGACGTAGCCGTGCGTGTCGGCGGCGATCTGCAAGAGCGGAGACGTCTATCAGCACCGGTGCGAGGTCGAAAGCTCGCAGGCGAGAGTGGGAACACGCACCTGCTCGAGGTCGACGTCATCCCCGAGCTTCATGTTCTTGGTGTGGATCCGGAGGATCTCGAGCCGGCCGGTAGGGTCGGGGATTCCGATGTCGACCTCGCGGTCAAAACGGCCGAACCGGCGGAGGGCCGGGTCAATCGAATTGGGCCGGTTGGTGGCCGCCATGACGACGACGTTGGACCGGGCCTTCAGGCCGTCCATCAGCGTCAGCAGCTGCGAGACGACGCGGCGCTCGACCTCGCCGTTGGTCTGTCGACAGCAAGAAGGGCGTCAGCAGCCATCCAGTGCAGCCGTCCTCGCAACGGCGGTGCGTTGCGCACCTTGTCGCGCTTAGGGGCGATCGAGTCGATCTCGTCGATGAAGATGATCGCCGGCGAGTTCTTCTCGGCCTCCTCAAACGCCTTGCGCAGGTTCGACTCGGACTCGCCCGCCATCTTGGACATGATCTCGGGTCCGTTGATGAGGAAGAAGAAGGCGCCCGTCTCGTTGGCGACGGCCCGGGCCATCAGCGTCTTTCCGGTTCCGGGCGGGCCAAACATGAGGATGCCTCGCGGCGGCTTGATACCGATCGACTTGAACAGCTGCGGGTGACGGAGCGGAAGCTCGACGAGCTCGCGGATCTGGGCCATCTGGAGAAGCGCGAATCGAGGAGAGGCAGGAGTGTCAGAGGTCGAGACATGAAGCGGGCCGGCGAGCATGAGGGTGACGACGGACCTGCTTGCGGCAGCCGCCAATGTCATCGTAGCCGACGTCGGCGAGGTTGTTCTCCTCGTCCTCGCGCTTGACGGGCTCGCCCTCGGTGTGGATGACAGTGTCCTGGGCGACGATGCAGTGCTCGGCCGGGTCCGTCTCAATCACCTTGAACTCGACCGTGCGCATGCCGCCGCGGACGAGGAAGGTGTCGCCCTTGCGGACAGGCCGGTAGGCTGAGGGGAAGATCGGGCGGGCGGGTCAGCGCCATGGCGCGGAGAGGGCAGAGCGCAGATGGACGGAAGGACGGACCCTCGAGGAAGTAGGGCTTGAGGTAGACCTCAAACAGGTTGCCGGTCAGGCCCTCGACCGAGTCGTCGAAGGGCAAGACGTGGATCCGCTTGCCGTACTTGATGTCGGCGCAGGCATGGACTGAGCAGAGATCGCCGAGCCGGACGCGGATGTTGTTGCGGGCGACTGGCGAACGGAGCGGGCACAGCGGTCAGTGCTGAGCAGTCTTGCGGAGGCAGGTAGGCAAGGAGGCCACGCACCCCGGTTCATCTGGATCTTGCCCTCCTCGACGTCATCGGACGAGAGGCAGATGAGGACGGTGTCCTTGCGCTTCTTGCCCCTGTCGTAATGAAGACAACCGGAGCGAGATGAGAGCGAGGATGAAAAGGGAGCGGTGGGTCGGCCATGGAGGGAAGGGAGGGAAGGAAGGGAAGACAGGGCGATCGCAGTACGTCAGCGCTCGACTTTCTCGTGCAGAGCCGCGACGCTCGCGCCCTCGATCACCGCGCTGGCGCCGCGTCGCCGGTGGCAGAAGCTGCACGGTCGAGCAAGCTCGCCACCGACCCGGCGCGGCGCAGAGCTCTCCAGCGCGGCAGAAACAGGGCAGCTTAGGAAAAGACGCACTTGACGAGGACGGTGTCGCCCCGGAAGAAGCCGAGAAGCTCCATCGTCGCCGGGTTGAGCGTACAGACCGAGTTGTCATCGCCGGTCGACTCCTGGACGATCAGACGGTTCGGGCTGTGGCAGAGGCGCAGAGGGGCGGCGAGCAGGACGCAAAGCGGTACGACAGGTCAGTCGGTGGGACAGATCCGAGCAAGCTGCGCTGCGAAGCAAGCGAGCGCTCAGGCAGGAAACGGACCTCTTCTTGGGCCGGAGGATCGACGTGGCGAGGTCGTCCGGGTTCTCGGGCTTTGCGGCGCCTCCTGCGGGGTCGGCCATGGCAGTGTCGGCTGGGCTGAAGGTGGAGGGTCTGGTAAGGGATACAGTCGTGGGTGGGAGAGAGCGAGAAGGGTTTTGGAGATCCGAGGTGGGTGTCGGTGAGGGGTGAGGGTGAGTGGCGAAGGGCTGAGGAGCGATGGGCGACGACGGCTTCGACAGGAGGCGCAGAGATGGCCTCGCTGGAGGCGGCCTCGCGCCCTTCCGGCGTTACGCTCGTTACGATGCCTTGAACCGCAGGGCTTACGTCTGACCGCCGACCGCGACGACGCCCTCGACCGACCTGGCTTTCTCGTCGGCCTTCCTTCTCTGTCGACAACGGTCTGCGAGCTATGCACCCAGCAGCAGCAGACGCTCGGATGGAGAGATGTCGAGAAGTCAGCTGGCGGCAACGCAGTCTGAGAGCACTGGCGGCACTCTTGATGGCCATGACCCTCATGCTAACCCCTCGAGTCGACCTGGCGACACCTTGTCGGCCCAACTCTCCTAGTCCTCCTTCTCTGTGATGATTATTTGAGCCACCTGCCTGCTCCTTGAGACCTCCGTCGGGCTAGTCTGTCTTGTTGCGCCGGCCACTGAGATGAGCCAGGCTGGCTGCTGCGTGGGTCGACCTGTCCCCGCGACGCCCGCCCGCCTCCGGTGACACGCCCAGGCCTGCCTGCGCGCCGAGGCCGGCCGGCCCATTCGACGCCGCCAGCCTGCGTCGTCCCTTCTCCTTGGCAGCACCCACTCTTCCCTGTCTCGCCCTCGGCCTCCGATCTCGCTCGCGATCCGACCCCTCTCCTGTTCCTCTGTCGGCCGACTGCTCCTTCATCGCCCCTCTTTCTCGACCGACCGCCGAGCGACGCGAGCACGAAGCTCAGCAGCCCGCCTCCGCGCCCGCGCGCGCCCCTAGCTCCCTCCGAGGCCGCCTCGCTCTCGCTTCGTCCTCCTCCGCTCTTCATCGGGCACGTCCACAGTCGCCTCGGGCCCTCTTCTCGCACCTCTTCTCCTCTCTGCCGCCCGCTCGGGATGGTCCGCCTGCCGTCATCGGCGGTAGCCCGCCGGCAGTCGCCGCTCCTCTCCCAGGTCGGCGCCCTAGCGTTCGTCGCCGCGACCGTCGGCCTCCTCGCGCCGACGCCGGTCGAGGCCTTCACCTTCCAGTTCAACCAGACGTACCCCAAGACGTGCGAGCCGGTCGAAGTCCGCTGGTCTGGCGGCTCGCCGCCCTTCAAGATGATCATCATTGTCCGTTCTCGCTTTTCCCTTTCGACGGCGCGGTGACGCTCCGGTCGCGCCTCCTGGCCCCGTTGGCCGGAGATCCCCTGTCGCTCGCGGTGCTGACCTCCTCCTGCGGCTCTTACTTTCGCTGGACCTTGCAGCCGGCGTACGACTACCCCTACACGGTCGAGATGGATGACTCGACCTGGAACGCCGCCTCGAGCTCGGGCGTCTACGTCTGGAACGCCAATTATCCCGTCCGTCCCGGCTCAAGCCTCTGCCTTAACCCCCCCCCCCCCCTCCTTTGACTGCCGATGGCCCCGTCCTGGACGAGACTGACCTGTTGCTCTTCCTTTTCCGACTACCTCCCAGGACACGATCAACGGCTTCGTCGCCGTCATGTCGGACTCGGCCGGCCTAGCAACCGGCGGCGTCTCGTCGATCCTCTACATGGCCCCCGGCGGTGACCCGACGGCGTGCGAGCTGCGCAACGCCGACGCCAACTTCTTCTTCTCGCTCGATCCTCGGGACGGCGTCGTGCCGACATGCAGCAATCGTGCGTCTTGTTTCTTCCCCACTCAGCTACCAGGGCGGGGCTCATGCAGCGATTGACCTCGGGCGGATCCATTTGGTCGCAGTCCAAATCTCCTGGGGCGTCAATGCGACCGACCCGGTCGAGATCATCGGCGTCATCCCGAACGGCAACGCTTTTGTCCTCCCAACAAAGTCGAACGTCAACGGCCGGGGCTGGGACGTTAACATTGCCGCGGGGACGACGTACCTACTGACGATGCTCGACAGCGGCAGCATCGGCAACGGCGGCTCGTCCGACTTCCTCTACACCCGCCAAAGCAACAACACCGAGTGCATCGATGCGGCGGCGCCGTCGCGGACGCCGGGCTCGACGTGGGGCACGCCCGACGGCGTCGCTGCGACGACGGCCCAGCCCGAGCCGACCGGCGGCAACGGCGGAGGCGGTGGCAGCCTCGGGGCCGGCGGCATCGCTGGTGCCGTCATTGGCGGCATCGTCGGCTTCGCCGTGATCCAAGTCGCTCTCCTCTGGTGCCTCTGCCGTTCGTCCCTCTTGCCCTTCTCCCTTCTATCGTCGAGCGCCAGGGCGACGTGGCTAATCGGCGCCTCCTCATCGCCACCCCCAATAGGCAACCGCTTCCGGCGGACGCTTGCCAAGTCGCCGGTCGATCTCTTCAGCACCAAGGCCGAGGGCCAGGAGGTCGGTGCGCCCGTCACCTCGGCCGGCCGCCGACGAGGCCTCTTTGGCCTGCGGTCCGACCGCGACGTCTCGCAGTATCAGCCCGAGCCCTACTACACGAACGCGAGCGGCCAGCCGTCGAATGACGCGCTCGTCAGCGCCGGCAGCGGCGGTCGGCGGGCTGGCTCGGGCGAATCGGACCCGTTTACCGACGGCCGGGGCGATGGCAGCTCCTCGTACCTCTACCCGTCTGGCAGCGGCTCCGGCGCCGACTGGGCCCGCCGGGGCTCGCACTCGGACGCCGACGGTGGCGACTCGCTCGGCTCGCCCGTCTCGCCGGGCGGGATCGGCCTGCGGCCGATGGGCGGCAGCTCGGGCCGCTCACAGGGGTCGACACCGCCGCTCTCGGCGACGGCGACGCCCAACTCGCCCGTCGGCGGCGGCCATGCCGGCTCCTTCCTCGACTCGGCCTCGGCCTCGCCGAGCTACGCGACGACGGGGACGAACCCGCTGACATCGACGATGCTGACGGGCGTCACCTCGAACCGGCATCTGCCCCGGTCGGGCTCGATGCTGTCGACGCCGTCGACCGTCGTCCCGCCCTACAACCCGACCTCGACGACGCCGGCCGTCGTCCGGTCGACCAAGCAGATGCTCGCGCTCGCCAACCCAGACGACGACGGCATGCTGCCCGGCCCGTCTTTTGTCCGCCACCGCGACGCAGGGCCGGTCGAGCCTCCGCTGGCACCGCGGCGCGAGCATGAGCCGGTCGAGCTCCCGCCGATGTACGACGAGATCGAGCATCGGCACCGGCAGCAGCAGGAGCAGGAGGTCGCGCGCGAGAGGGCCGCCCAGGACGCGGACGACGCTCGGCAACGCTCGCCGACAGGTCCGTCCGACGACAGCTCGCGCCCCGCAGACGAGCCGCGGCCACCCGGCGGCCACGACGACGACGATGAGGGCGCGATAGCCATCGGTGCTGAAGGGTCCGACCGCCGGCCGGCGTGACCCCTCCGCCCTGGCGTCCCGTCTGATTCCCTATAGCTCCTCGCGTCCTGTCCCCTTGTTCACGCCCTCCGCTCACCTCAGCTCCTTCCTACCTGCCACGAACACTATTTGCCTCTGTGTCTCTCATCACCCCACTCTCAACGCCCTCACCTGCCCCTCGGCTCTCGGGCGCCCACCACGAGAGGGATCCGGGCAGCCAGTCGCGAGCTCTCGCGATCTGTCCAACTCCTTCCCGGCCGCCAGCTGAATCCCCTCGCGACATACTGCCCCCCCTCCCCTACTTCATACTAGATCTCATGCCCTCGTTCGCGCCCCGCGCGAGCATCCCGGGGGAGACTTAGCTGACGCCGACATTGAAGCGCGGGGCCAAGGCCGAGCGGGACGATGCCGCCGCGGCGGCCGCCGAGGAGGAGGAGGAGGACCCCGTCCCGGAGATCGCGGGGCAGATGTTTCTGTACCGTCTATGGACATTCATGCTTCATACCCGCCAGTCAAGCGAGAGCGTCCTTTAGCGCCTGGATGCGGCAGCGGGCCAGCTCTCGGTCGTCCTCCGTAGCGTCGGGCAGGACGTGCGTCGAGTCCTGTTCGATGCTCAACGCACTGCCCAAGTTGGCGCAGATGTCCTCGAGCTCTCGGCGCCGCTCAGCAACCTCCGCCGCCGGCGCATTCGCCCAGGCCTGGCGGAGGAGGGCTGCAATGCGGTTCACGTCGGCCTCAACCTCACGGAAGGCGTTCTCTGGCTCGGCCGCAAAGAGCACAAGCTCTGCGTCGGGGGTCCTGCCTGAGGGCCGGCGGTCAGAGCCAGACGTGTCAGCCAGGGGAGTGAACGGACAGAAGCTTTGAGTGCTTGTGTGACAGAGGGACAAGCAAAAGAAACGTACAGAGGCGTCCGGTCTCGAGCTCGACTGCGAGAGAGGTCCAGAGGGCGACTCTATACTCGGGCAGTGAGGCACACAGTTGCGCAGTGAGCTCATCCCAATGGCGGACGGCCTGCTCGTGTGCGAGACCGGTTGGTCGATCGCCGAGGGTGCGCGCGACGAGCAGACCGGCGCTGGCCCGGACCTCGACGTCATCGTCGACGAGGAGCCGGCCGACAAGAGTTTGGAAGTCGAGGCGGAGCGCTGGTGACGAGTCGGCAAAGGCTGCGAGCGTCGGCGAGCTGCCAGTCAGAGACGCCATGGCGGCCAGCCGGTTCTCGACAGACTGCTCGCCGGTTCGGGGGAGTTGTTTGATCAGCGAGGCTCCTTGGATCGGATACTTAAGTCGGGTGACGCACTTGAGCTTCCTCCGACAGCTGCATCAGGTGCGCAAAGAGCGCTAGGACCCGTTCCTCGGTGGCGCACTGTGCGATCATTGGAGCACAGCGCGTTCAATCAGTTGTGAAGTCAGCCAACGGGCGCTGGCCCACCGTGCGCACCTGACCGATCGTCTTGCCGAGGACCGTTAGCAGCGCTTGCCGCAGAGGCTGATTGGTGCTCTGCTCAAACTCGGCTAGGAGGCGATCCCAGCGCGAGGGCGGAGTCTTCGTGAAGTCGAAGGGCGAGTACCGCTGAGCCCAGGCGAGCGCCTTGAGTCGCACCCGAGAGCTTGAACCCGATGAGGTGGCAATGCCGGCGATTGCCATCCGCTCGTCGAGCGAAGCCGCATCGAAGGAAGGCTCCGACAGAGCGATCTCGACGACTTCCGGGTGCGTCGACTCGAGAAGGGTCGCCGTCTCGTGCCGAGCGATGATGAAGCGCGCGGCTGCGAGGTCGACAGCATCCTCGCCAGGTGCGGGTGTCGCGTCGAAGGACGACTGAACCCGGGCGACACAAAAGTCTGTCGTCGCCGCAAAGACGTCGTCTGGAAGCTCCGCAGTGATGGCTTGCACGGATTGAACGACCTGGATGAAGAGCGCCTGGGTCGGGCCGCAGCGGTTCTGCAGGAGCATCGGACCCTGAGCCTGCCGAAGGTACTCGACAAGGCCCCTCCCTGGCGCGTACGAGATACTTGTGACCGTCTGCTGCAGCAGAACGAGGATCTGTGAGAGCTTGCCATGCAGAGCGTTCTGTCCCTCGGGCCGCGTTGTGAGGCCGGCGGTGAGGATGAAGGAGCCGACCGCTGTCGCCGGCACCACCGCAGGCGTCGCAGCAGCAGCGGCCAAGCGGATCTGAGAGCCAGGCGGGGAGGCGTCAGCGATCTGGCGGGCAGGTGGCCGTAGTCCTCGCATGAGCGCGGCTCGGGACGCACATCAATCTGCCGGCAGCGTGCGAAGCGTGCGAGGTGAGGGAGGAAAGCGTCTTGCAGCGTCGTCTCGGACGGCGAGGCCTTCAGGCAGCGCAAGAACTGCAAGATGACAAAGGCGGCGCCGGGCGAAGCGTCAAGCTGTAGGCGGCAAGTGGACGTTAGCTTAGCACTCGAACGAGGTTGACAGCTCAAGTCGTTCAACTCACCTCTTCTTGCGAGATGGACTCGAGAGAGGCGATGAAGAGGCCGTGAAGGGACGGGTACTTGGAGAACCACACGTTGAGTTCGCCCTCGCCATTTACGGCCGCACTCTTGCTGAAGCCCTTTTTGACAAGCGCGCCCATCAGCTGCAAACCGACGTTGCGCACGCCCCAGCTGAAGGGTGTTGGGATCGAAGCGGCGAAGAATCAGCCCCTTTGTCATAGGGCGAAGCGGGCGGGGATGACTGACCTGGTGGAAGACAGAGAGCGCATCGCGACCGTGACTGCTCGCTCATAGACCCGTGCGAGCTCCGACGCCATCTTCGAGTTGTTGCAGAGCACCTTGAGCGTGTTGATGGAAGCGATCTGAGTCGTCTCTTCCTGCTCGTCGCCAGCGAGCTCGAACAAGGCTGCAAAGGCCTCGGGTATCAGGCTCGACTGGCCGAGCACGACGCCGAGGATGGCGTACGGAAGACCGGCTGAGCGCCGGCCCGAGGTTTTGTGGAAGCCCGAGACGGTCGTCAGGTGGACCTAAGGTACCATCGGCAGGGTCAGCGCGAGCAAAGCGATTCGAGATCGCGAGAGATGCGCACCTTGAGCCATCCGGCAGGCAGTGACTTGACCTCGGCCGACAGAACGGATGATGTAGCGATCGCCGCGACGACCTCCGAGTAGTGAGGGAAGATCGAGAGGAAGGCTCCCGGATGCCGAATCTCAGAGAGGAAAGCGATGAAGAGACCGCCGATGTCTTGTACCGTCTGTGTAGCGACCGAAGCCTGCTGCAGAAGCCGTGATGCCACGATCGACAGGAGTGCACTGCGTGAAGGACGTTGTTAGCATCAGCAACGATGTGGCAGAGAGTCCAGTGCCGCGACTGACCTGCTCTCGCGCATCGTACGCCAGGCCCACGACAGCAGCATCTCGCGCTCGCGCCGCCCTCCAGCCTCGCCCTTGGCCGAGACGATCTTGGCGGCTCGAGCTTCTTCGTGGTCGACAGAGTCCTCATCGGCGCCCTCTCCGACGTCGGCACTCGAAAGAATTGGGCGCGCGCATCCCCAAGACAAGGCGATGGCCTCCAGGGCGGTTTGGAAGAGCCGACCGGTGGCCGGGCCCGTTGGCAGGAGGGGGAGAATCTGCTGGAGCGCCGAAAGGAGGCCGTGCACAGGCTTTGAAGAGGCGGCCAGAATGACGTCCTCTTGTGAGAGCTCCATGCGCGTCACGAGTTCCTTGATCAAGCCCGAGACGGATGTATCTGAGAGCGGCGCAGACGCGGAGGACAGCGCGGACGCAGCATCGATCCGGGTCAGCTTGGACGACCTCCCTTGTTGAGCGCGATACACGAGCACGTGACGTACTGCTCTGTTCGTCAAGATTCATCCGCTTGGCCTTGAGGGAGAAGACAAGCCGGAGGATGAGGGCGCCCGTCGTAGACTCGGAGCCTCGAGGATTGCTCGCGTAGACGAGAGCCGCCTCGATGAGAGCTGCGATTGAGGCCGGCTCGCTCAGACCGGGCAGATCGGACTCTGCCTGCTCAAGCCTGGCACGCAAAGATCCGATCAGTGACTAGTCAAGATAGACGACGGCCGGATGAGCTTCGACATACAGGGCGAGAGCGCAAGTGCGGACGTCGGTGAACGTGCTCTTGAGGCACCGGAGCACCTTGCGGACGCGCTGACGCCCAACTTCGTTGGCAGGAAACAGGGTCACCTGCGACGGCCAGACGATGCTCTGAGCAGGCGCTTTGTCAGAGAGCAGGGTCTCGGATGCCTTGAGACCCGGCAGGCTCTGGACGTCGGCCGCGAAGGTCGGGAAGTCGTCGCAGGCGCTCGAGGCGACGATGAGGCCGAGGAGCCGGAGCGAGAGGAAGGTACGTGGGTACGACCCGCCGATGAGGAGATTCTCGAAGCTGTGCTCGATGATCCACTGTCGACATCGGGTCAAAGTAAGTCAGCTTCAACGCAGCGGGCCGGCACACAGACTGGCGCAACTCACGTTCAACATGGACCCGGATCGTTCGAGGTAGGACTCGAGCTCTGCCACACGTGACTGCTCAGCATCCTTGTAAGTGGAAGCCGGACGGGCGAGCAGGCCCTGGAGCTGCCGGTGCGCTGTGTGGGTCGAGTTCTTGAGTCGACGGAGCAGGTGCGCCGTACGAGTGATGATGTTCGATCGCGCGCTACAACGCGTCACGAGTTAGAGGCGTCGGTACACGGGCGAACAAGAGACGGTGTGCGCGGCTGTTGACTCACTCGCTATCCCAGACGTTCATCGAGCCCTCGAGGAAGGTCCGAGCGATCTCCCACTCGCCGACAGTGATCGGCGCGCCGACAGCCGACCGATCCGTCACCAGACGGTAGACGCCGAGTCGAACGACAGAAGAAGGGTGTGAAAGGATGTCTTTCAGACGGCCGGACGAGAGTGGAATGAGGCTGGAGTCCGAAGGCGGTGCCGACGAGCCGATGTCAGAGCACAAGGAGAGCGACGTGCCTAGCGACACCAGGGCGATCCAAGCCTCCTCTGCGTTCGGCGAGTCTCCCCTTGCCGACTCGAGTTGCCCGACGAGGTCGAGCAGGGCCTCTGGATGAGCCTCGGCGACCGGTCGTAAGGCGAACTGCACGAGGTTGAATCGGGTCGCCGGATCGCAGCTCTCGAGGTGCTGCGCGAGCGCGACGGCCGCCGTGGGCCACTGCCAGAGCCCGTCCGAGGTCGCTCGGTCGGCGTACGCCTTTGCCAGGACGGCTCCAAGCAAGGTTCCGCGGAAGGAGATGTTGTCGGCTGTAGACATGCCGGCGAGCAGCGTCGAGGGCAGGTCTGGTGCCCATTGCGCGAGGCGCTCAGCCGAGAAGGTCGGTACGAGCAGCGCCAGGATCTGGTAGACACCCTTGTTGGGTCGGAAGGCCTCCGAGACGAGGACCCTGCATGTCGGCGCGAGCACGGGGTCCGAGTCGACCGTCGCGGCAGTCGCACCGGCCGCCGTGGCGAATGCGACGTACGCCTGCAGGGCCTCCCAGGCCGCCCGCGAGACCTCCTTGCTGCTCTCGTTGAGCGCGAGCGTAAACTTGTCGATGACGAGCAGCTGTCGCTCGGCTGACAACACACAAGACATCGCTCGGGAGAGCTCTTCGGCGCTTTGGCCATCGCTGGACCGCGCCAGGCTGGCGAGACGCTTGAACAGGGCTGCCTGCAGGCCGTACTGAACGGGGTTGAGAGCGGCGTGCGGGCGGTCGACATGCGCTTCCGTCGCTTGATCAAAGACGTCCACCAAGACAGACCTGGAGCGAGAAGCTCGTCGTCAGATTCTATTGCTCTATTGCTGAGAGAGATCGTCACAGCTGCAGCGACGCACCTGCCGCCATGGCCGGCAGTCTCGTCTAGCAGGTCGAGCTCGCCTTTGCCGACAGCGACAGCCAGCTTCTTGAGCGGGCTGACTTCAACTCGCTTGGGTGCCATCTTGAAGATAGCGTCCAGTGAGAGACTTGCTAGCGCGTACTACAAGGCCGTGCTCGATATCCGTGCCGCTCGAGAGCTGTCTTGAGGTCAAGGAGCAGCTGCTGGTCGGTGTCGGCGGGCTCAGCCGCTCGGAGCGGCGACCGCTGGCTCGTGCACGGGGTGCAGGCGACCAGCTAGCCATCACCTGCCTCGCGCTCTCTCGACGCCCCACCTCCCTCAGGAAGACCTATTGCGAACGCCTGCTCCTAAGATGGCCTCGACCTCCGCCGTTTCCGCAACGACTGAATCGCGGCAGGAGCTCATCCGCTCAGCGGTCGCCTTTCTCAAGGATCCGACGGTGGGTTTCGCCGGCCGGCCTGCCCCTCGAGCATTAGGCTGACCCTTCCGCTCTGGCCTTGGACACGCCTGCAGGTGTCGTCGTCGCCACTGTCCCAGAAGATCACTTTCCTCACCGGCAAGGGCCTGACGGACGCCGAGGTCCAGCAGGCGTTGGGCCTGGCCGCCGAAGACGGTGCCGCCCCACCTCGACCGGCTACGGCAGCAACCGACAGCGCGCAGGCAGGTTCGGCCCAGCTGCCGACCTGGCAGCAGACCCAGAACTCGCCAGGGCCGTACGCTCCGTATAGCAGTCCATCCTACGTGCCCACGCAGGGCATGATGCGACCCCGGTCGCCACCTAGGCGAGATTGGCGAGACTACTTTGTCAGTCCTGTCCCCCCTCCCCCCTCGCGCGCCATACCACCGGCGACGCGGCTTCTCACCGGCCCGGCGGAAGTGCTTGACACCGGCGGCTGACATGTCGCGACCCTCGCGGTCTCATCTGCAGGTGATGGCCGTCATATCGGGCGGCGTCATGTACGGCCTGTCTGCCCTCGTCAAGGTAAGCTTTCGATCCGCCTCAGGCTCTCGGACGACAAGAAGACCCGCGACGCTGACACGCGCGCGTGCTGCAACCCGGTCTCGCTGCTCGCCAGCGCTACCTGCTGCCTCACATCCTTCCCCCGCCGGCGCCGATCTTCACCCAGACCTCGACCAATCTGGCATCGCAGACAACTCAAATCCAAACGACGCTTGACGAGCTCATCACCTCGACAACCGAGCTGCGCGACTCGCTCGCGGCCGAGCGCGAGCGGGTGCGCGCGCTTTGCGAGGAGGTCGAGCGAGTGCTTGAGGGCGTCCGCAAGCGCGAGGATGAAGAGCGCGAGTGGCGTGAGGAGGTGTCTGGGGAGGTCGAGGGTCTCAAGGAGGGTTTGCCCAAGGTGAGTCGCTTCGGCTCGAATCCGTCCTCCTGACCGTGAGGGGGCTGCGATGACTAACGACCTGTGCTCTCGACTGCAAGATGCTCGAATCGCACACGAATCTGCTCAAGACGTCGCTCACGACGCTTCAGTCTGAGCTCACGTCCCTCAAGCCGCTCCTCAACACTCGCGCTCCGGCTGTGGCGTCGCCGTCACCGACCCCGGGTGCCGGCGCCGACGTCAAGGCGCGCTTTCCGTTCGCGAGCGGCTCGAACGGGGCGGCTCCTCAGCTTCCAAGCTGGCAGCTTGCGGCGATGAACGCTGGCGTCAAGACTGGCGCCAAGGAGCTGGCGAAGGAGGACGCCAAGGCGGAGGGCAACGAGAAGAAGGAAGCGGCGTGACGGCGTCCGAGCTTATGTGACGATGAGATGGCTTTTCGTTGACTCGCTCTGGCGTGCTTTGCTGCGTGAGAGGGGCATCAGAGAAGGTCGTCGCAGTCATCGAAGGGCAGAGCAAATACAACGCTAGAGGTGACGGGCTCGCAAGAGCGGAGAGAGGTACATGGGCGGGGCGCGGACGGCGGGCAGTGGGGGGCGGCTTAGTCTGGATAGTAAGGTGGAGGCGGGAGGCCGTCCTCGTCCTCCCCGTTGTCGAGTCGCACGACTGCGACGCCGTCGATCATGCCTTGCACCGGCGCATGGTCGGCGGCATCGGCCGTCAAATGGTTCGATCGGCCGGAGGGACTGCGGCGGACGGCAGCCGGCGGCTGGCCAGGCGAGGGAAAGAGTGGCGAGCACGCGAGTGACCGACGATGCCGCCGGTGATTGTAGAGGTACGTGAAAAGGAAGATGGCCGGGATGACGAGGACGTTGATGAGGGCCGTCATCGGCAAGAACCTGGATGATCCCGGGCAGGGACGGGGTCGGTCAGACGGTCGCGGAACAGGGCTGACTTTGCGGAGCTCACTCCTTGGGCTCGTAGCTGCCCATCAGTTTGCGGCCGCCGTTCCACAGGCGTTCGCCAAAGCTGGCGCCGACGAGCTGAAACTCCTTCTGGAGTATCGCCCGCTGGTCTGCTCGCAGCTCCTCAAGCAGCATGGCGAGGTCGGGCGAAATCTCGGACATGGCGTAGGAGGCCGGCGGGAAAAGCCGCGGTGTGTGCTCGCAGAGGGCGTCCAAAGACAGGTGCTCGTCGCAAGTGCAGGTGTGAGAGCCGAGGGTAGGCGCCGCCAGAGACTGCGACAAGTAACCTGACCGGGCTGACGGTGCGGAGATGCCCTCGAATGAAGTCGAGCACTCGCAGGGCCGGTCGATACTGATCTGAGCGGAGGCAAGTCTGCTCGGTCATGGTGTCGTCAGCAGCGGCCTCTGAAGGGCGTTTGACGCAACGAAGTGGATGAGCGCCCAGAGAGACCTACCCTCCCTGCAGCGGCGGCACAAGCAAGTCGACCTGCATGTCCCTAGCGTTAAAGCTGCCCCCAAGGCAGCGGACAGCCACCTGACCGTCAGCCCTGACGACGAGGTCAAAGTCCTTGTTGCCGTCGACGTCGACGGTGACGAGGCCTGGGAAGCGAGGATAGCCCAAGCGCAGTCGCGTCGTCAGCTTAGAGAGGCTCAGCACTCAAGCTGCTCAGGACAGGAGCCAGGAGAGTCCCCGCACCTCCCTTGACGTCGCCTTTGATGACGAGCTGCCAGCGGATGTCCTCAAATGAAATGACGGCTGTTCGACGGGCTGAGGCTGTCGGGTCGATGAGCCGGCCGGCCTCGACCTCGGCATGGGCGGGGTCGCGGATCGTCAGGACCGTCCGCTCACGACCCTTGTCGATCCACCGGGCTCCGATGAAGGCGGGCTGGAAGGGCGCAATGTTTTGTCCCCAGTGGTCTCGGTAGTTCTCTGCTTGGCGGGCGGCCGCTCGTCAGCGAGCGTAGAGGACAGAGAGGAGGGGAACAGGGTCGCACCGATGCGGAGGTCGAAGTTGCCTATTCGCTGCCGGTTGGTCAGCTCTGTGCCAGGGCCGCTCGGGGAGACGAGGCAGACGGCCGCACCTTCGTTCCAGATCGTGTTGAGTGCGAGAACCATCTGCTCTTGGGGGGAAGTCGTCCGAGATTGTAAGGTGCCGGAGGTCGGGGGTCGAGGGCAGGAGCCGGCCGACCTCGCTCGGGTGCAGCCAGCCCGGCGGTCGAGGTGCGCAGCAGCAGGCAGCGGTCGGCGAGGGGCAAGAGCGCGGGCTAAGAATATAATAAACAAAGAATGCAGCAACCCACATCAAAACCCGTTTAGTAAAACGGTTTCAATCGTCAATCAGGAGGTTGCGGGTTCGAGTCCTGCCTTGGTCTAACTGGAAAAAAATCGTGCACTCGAAAGAGTACGGCCGAGTGGCTCAATGGCGGAGCGTCTGACTACGATTACTTTTTGCCATCTTCCGTCTCTTTTTTGCTATGTCGCTGCTTGATGAGCAACACATTTCCCCGCCCGCATTGCGGTCCTGCTGCACATTCCTGCGCTTTCGCGCTCATACTCAGCTGCCGCCCGCTGAACGCGTCCTTCCATCGCCACTACCCAACTGAAGCTCAGGGAGCAAACTTCATGACTTTGAACACACGGGGAAGGAAGGCTGTTGAGGCAGGCATACAGTTATCGAAGGATCAAGGCGTGTTGACCGGGCGAGGCGGGGCGTCTGCGTGGCGCCCTACTCGTAGCGCTCGAGGCGCGACTTCTTGTCCTTGAAGGCCGGGAGGCCGGACGCTATGCGGACGCCGCCGACGAGGGAGCTCCAGTCCAGGTCCGATCCGCCGGCAGCCCGGGCCGAGACGAGGTGCTGGTGGGCGACTGCAGAGGTGGAGGCGTTTCGGGAGTTAGCGAAGCGATGCGTAAGGAAAGACTGGGAGGCGACTGACGATCGATCATCGGCAGGGGGACGTTGTGCTCCTCGCCGAGGTGGCGGATGTGTCTGAGGATTCAAAGACCGAGGGAGGTCAGCACGGACGATTCCATGCGTGAGAAGCGCAAGGCAAACGCACGCAGCGTCCTTGATGCCGCCGTCGAGCGTGAAGCCCTCCTCGCCGTTGAAGTCGTTCTTGAGGAACTTCTTGCCGTAGCTCGTGAACGCCGGCGCAGGGTAGATCTCTGGAGAACCGGCGGTCGACGAACGGTCAGCCAAAAGGGATCACGGACGCAGCGAACGGCGCTTCTGGCGCACCCTGGATGAGCTTGTACAGGTTCTCTGCGCGGTCGTCGACCAGGAGGCTTGGTCAGTCAGCGGAATACAGGCTGCGTCCGAGAGGGGCAAGCCTCGCGCACCCTTGCCGACGCCCGACTGATCAGCGAGCGTCATCGACTCGGCGAGGAGCTCAAGGACACCAAGGATCATTGTGTTGCCGACCAGCTTGAACGACGCCGCCCGCTCGGGGTTGCTGCCGAGATCCATGACCTGCAGAGGACGCGAATCGAAGCGCACGTCGATGAGCAGCCTGATTCTAGGCGTGCGAGAAAAGGACGCCCGGACGCACCTTACGACCGAGGGCAGGGATCAGAAGGTGGGCCGCGAAGCGCCGGGAGCGGTAGTCTAAAGAGTCGGCGCGGCGATGGCAGGAAGGTCAGCAGGCGTTGCGCAATAAAAATATGGCATTTGCCTCGGAGGCGGCGCACCCCCGGAGATGGCAAAGATGAGCTGAGCCTTCTCGGCGACATCGGGCTCGCCAAAGGCCGGGCACGAGAGGAAGTGGCGGCCGGGCAGCTTGGAGGCGAGCCGCTCAATCCGACCCGCAGTCGTCCTGGTCGATGGCACATATCGATCACGTCAGTCTCGATTAGACGAAATGAGGCAGAGGAGACACAAAGGCGCACGGGTAGATGGTCGAGGTGTCAATGTAGGTTGTCTTCTTCAGCGGCTCAGGGGTGCGACCCTGGCATCACCAAGGGACGCGACGCACGACGTCAGCGCAGCTTCCTGTGTGGCTCGCGGTGGAAACAAAGAAGGCGCACCTCCTGGGCGGCGAAGAGCTCGGTGTAGATGGACTCGACGGCCTCGTCCGAGCCGAGTGAGGTAACAACGACCTCGCAAGCTGGCAGGAGGCGGGAAGCATAGTGGGGAGGGAGGGAGTCACAGAGGGGGTGGCCGACGTCAGCCTCGTCACGGTCGCCGTCGCCGAGATCTCAAGCAGCTCGAGCGACGCACACTCTCCGATCTCCTTGACCGACTGGGCGACCTGGGTCGGGACGTTCTCGGCCAGGCGCGAGAACTTCTCGGTACGGTCCTGCGAGCGGTTCCAGACTTTGAGCGGCGGCTGGTGCGTCTCCTGGAGGTGCTTTGCGAGGTTGCTGCAGGCGTCAAGAGGACAGGCAGGGCAGGCAGGGTCAGCCGCCAAGGTCGATCTCAGAGGCGGTCGGTCGGTCGGCTGCCGCCGCCGCCGCCAGCAGACCTCTAGACCATCCTCGGGCAGAGGCTGAGAGACTGTGAACGCACAGAGCCATCTTCTGGCCCATCGAGCCAAGCCCGATGAAGCCGACGTGCAGCTTCTTGTCCGGGGCGACCTGGCCGACGGGCGATGACGGCCGCGAGAAGGGGTTCGGGGCGTCGGTCGTCGGCGTGCCGGCCGAGCTCAAATCCTTGGGCGTGAGGTGGGGCGAGTTGGCAAAGTGGGCGTGGTTGGGCATGACGGGCGGGGGAGGTCGGGAGAGAGTCAAGGAAGGGAGTGGGTTGAGGGTCGAGGGGGTGTGCGAGACTGGACGGGGTCGGGCTGAACCCCAGGCCGGCAGGCGCTGGCAAAAGGCAGCGGCAGTTGGCGGCGGCAGCGTCATCAACGCCGAGCCGGCAGCAAGCAGCAGCTTCGACAGCGACCCCAGCCAGCACGTTCAGGCACGCCTGACTCTCGAACGGACACGACCGGGAGCTCACGAAGGGCTGAACGGATCAGCACAGTAAGACGTACAGCGCTCAATCGGCGTCCGTACGACTCGCTGCCTCGGCCCTCCCAGCCAACTCCCAGCTCCCTCCGACGCGTCGCCGCCTGCCGCCTGCGGACGGCCGTCGGTCGCGACAACGACCGCCTTCCGGAACCATGGCCGCCACTCCGCCTCCTGCCGCAAAGCAAGCTGCGCCCTTCATCAAGCACATCGTTCTCTACGGCCTGGGCAATGCGACGCATCCGCTGACCCGTCACAGGTGCGGGTGTCTTACAGCGCTCGTCCTCAGAGCTCATCCTCCCGACCGCGCAGGGCTGACCTCTCGAGCTGCCTCCATTCGTCCTGCGTTGCCCCTGCACCTCGCTCCAACCCTGACGGCCGCGCGTTCGACAGCGTTGGTCAGATGGCTGTCACGAGTCTGGCCAAGAAGCTGAGTCTCGGGTCGTTTGCCAAGGACCAGAAGCTCTCTGGCGAGCTCGCTGAGGGTCGCGCACCGACGCCTGACTACGTCCGTGCCGCCGCCGACGGACCCGAATCGGTCACGGTCACGCTCGTCAAGTCGAGTACGTCGCAGCGCTCAGTTGCTCCGGTCCTGCAGGCGGCTGATCCCTCCCACTTGCGACAGATTATCTCATGAACATCTCGGGCCGGACGCTTAAGCCCTTGCTCGCACGATATCCGCTCGGTCCATCGACGGCCCACTTCATCCTCTACGACCACCTCGACTTCCCCGACGACAAGGTTCAGATCCGTAAGGGCGGGTCCGCCAGTGGTCAGAACGGCATGCGCTCGTGCCTCGACGTCCTCGGCCGGAAGAACGCGGGCGAGGTCTTCCAGGTCCGGATCGGCATCGATCGGCCCACCAACAGCGTGAGTCGCTCCGTGCACGGTTCAGCGTCACCTCTAGGCAAGACTCGAGCTGTGAGTGTCCTTGGAGCCTCGGAGCTGACCCCAAACCGGCTCTGAACTCCACGCACGCAGGGCATGGACGTCGCCGACTACGTCCTTTCGCGCGCACCGCTCGATTTTATCAACCGGTACGCACAGACCGGGACAGGGACCGAGGCGGTCTGGAATCAGATCCTGGCGACGGCCTACCCGCCACCGAAGCCTGCCGGTGGCAAGCGTCAGACGAAGGAGGAGAATGAGGCGGCCATGCGGGCCGCAAAGGAGCGACGCGAGGCGGTCCGGCGCGAGAGGGAGAAGCGGGCTGCGCGGAAGGCGGCCGAGGCGGGCCTGTTGACGCCGCCAGCGTCTGATGGGAGTGAGACGCCATAGACATGACTTGCAGAGCCAGCGAACGGGGCACGTCGGTCAGGGCCGAAGTTTGTCGAGGCTTGTCCTCCAGACCTTGCCCGAACGAGGGCAGACAGACGACCCGACGGCGGCCGTCTGCGCGGAGGCGCTCGTTTCCAGCCGACGCCGCACAACGACCACCTCCCCGACCTGCCCTCCTCCCCTCCCCGACCCGTCAGGCCTGCCCCTCTTCACCGCGCAAATCAAGTCTCTCCCTACCTCTTCACTCCGCCAGCCCCAGGCTTCCCTCATGCCGCCCAAATTCCCCCTCGTCATGCCGTTCTCGGCCATCAGAAAGATCTACCCGAGCCCACGCAAATACCAGGCCATCCTCGACGCCAACCCGGGCTGCATCCTCGGCGTTATCTCAAAAACGGGCGCAATGGAGAAGACTGTGACGCTCACCCGGCTAGGCATGGACTTCCACAAGAGGACGCAGAAGGTACGTCGTTCTTGAGGTATCTAGGCTGAGCGGGGGGGGAAGGGAGCTCGGTCCGGCTCGCTCCGGAGCTTCCTCGCCTTGGGCGGATCGACTCGTCGCTCGACGGTCTCATGCCACAAGACAAATCTCTGAGGCGCTCTTGGAGATGTACACACCAGCGTCGCCGCTGGCTCCCGGATTGATCGACCGAGCGGGTGGTTTGGGCTAGGAGCGGCGAGGCAGCCTGGGCGGTGCCGGAGCTTGTCACGGGCAGCTCGACTGACCTTCTGCCTCCGACACTCTCTCCTCTTCACAGCCCATCATCACGCGTAAGGACGTCCTGATTGATGATCCCCTTGGGGGTGAGTACTCTTGCTGTCCTGTCTTGCTGCCCTGTCTCCTGCGTCCGCCAGTCTGCTGACCAGACGGCGCCCCGTTGTCTCCTTCTGCCCCTCCCCCCTCCCGCTCGCAGAGACTAAGGCGTCCGACCTCGTCCTCGCCCGGTCGCTTGGCCTCATCTCCAAGCTCAAGCGGCATGGATACTACAAGCTGGTCCGCCGCCAGGGCACGCCGGACGACGAGAACCGGACCGCGCGCATCATGGAGGTCGAGCGCGAGCGGCTGGATGGCGTGGAGGAGCGCCGGAGGGAGCGCCTTGCACGCATTCGCGAGGAGGCTGAGCAGGCCGACCGGTCGTAGGAGCCATGACCACTTTCGACAAAGGAAGACAGGATGCTCGCCGTTCGGATGACGAGCAGATGCGCGGGGGAGCCTTTCATCGACCACCTGCGTCCGTGAGCAGGTCCTGCGCAGCTTCTGATGATCTGCAGGACGAAGACACTGTGCTGTGAGCAATCGTTCGGTGGCCTATCCCGGTCAAGATTGGAATCCATACGATGGTGCAAAAAGCGTAGGGGCGGGAGGGAAGCAGAGGCAATGCGGGCGGGTGTTACAAGAGGGGAGGCGTGTGTGCGAGCAAGAACTACGATATGGCGCGGGGCGACACGGGGACTGCCGCCTTTGAGTACGACCCTGGACAAGGCGGCGGACGAGCGCGCTTTGTGTTGTTGGGAGAGGAAGCAGCGGGATTTTTCTGGCTTTGTCCACTAGGCCGACGCCTTGGGAGCGAGCCGGACGACGAGAACTGAAGTTGAGCGGCGGGGAGAGGAAGAAGATGTCAGCTGCGGCCTTTCGAGGGTGGCGAGAGGACGACAGTGACGAACCGCTCAGGTTATCAGTCGAGAAGCTCTCGAGCGCATGCTTGAGAAGGGCCGCGCTCGCCTCCTGGGGATCCTCGATGTCGCGCACGAGGTCGACCGCGTCCTGGTCCTCGGCGACGTCCCAGAGGCCGTCGCAGGCGACGATGAGGAACTCGTCGCCGTCGTCGAGCTGCGTCTCGGTCGTGTAGGGGCTGCCGACAACAAATTCTTTGACGCTCGCGTCGCCGAGCGCGCGAGTGACGGCGAGGACGCCTGCAAAGGAAGGGCCGGCCAAGCCAAGATTTCAGCGATTGGTCACGCGAGGCGGGTGGGCTGGCGCCAACCACACGCACCGTTAACCCGGTTGTTCATAACAAAGCCGCCGGCGTCGGTGATGCGCTTAGCCTCCTGCTGATCCGAGCCTTTGTGGTCATACGTCAGGCGGACAGCCTTACCGCGCCGGCTAGGAGACGCGGCGATGGATGCCAGGTGGCCAAGTGTGTCAGCAGCAGTGGCTAGCACGCAGGCTAGCGAGTCCTGGAAAAGGGTCGCACCAGATGACAGCGCGGGCGTCGCCGGCGTTGGCCGTGTAGAGGACGCGCTTCGCCTGGCTCGGGCGCGTGACGGGCTTGCTAGCGGCGCCAGTGCCATTCGAAGCGACCGAAGACGAGCGGAGGGCGCCCATCAGGCCGCTGCTCGTCTTCTGCAAACCCGATGGCTCGCCTCCGGCCGCGCCCGACGAAGACGACGAAGACGAGCCGGTGATCTTGCCGAGAACGCCCTTGACCCTCGACAGCTTGCCTTCTTTCTTGCCCTCGTCGTCAGCTTCGACGTCCACCTCCGCCGGCGCATTGTCGCCAACGCCGGCGCCGAGGTGCTCGTCAGAGCCGCTGGCGGCCGGCGGGTGGGCGTCGCTGCCCTCTTCGACGCGAAGGAAGGCGACGACGGCCGTGCAGCCAGAGTGCGTCTTCTCAATTTCGGCAAGCGACGAGAGCTCGCGGTCGACCGAGAGGAACGTCTCGTTGAGCGTGTCGGGCACCGGCTGATCCTTGGGGGCCGCTTCGAGGTGCTTGCGCAGGTGCTGCAGGACGAGCAATTGTCATCAGCGCCTGACTAGCTGGCGACGGTCTATGCGCAGCCTCGACGAACATCGGCGACGAATGAGTGGACGAACCTCGTGGAAGTGAGCGCCGCACCATTCGGCAGAGTTCTTGCCAGCGTGACCGCTGGGCGTGGAGCGAGGAAGGGGCCGCGCAGTCAGTCAGAAGCCCCGGGACCGAATGTCGGCGCGCGCGCGCGTCTCCTCCTCGGCAGAGGAGACTGCCTCGAGCTGAAAGCCACTCAAGCTTGCTAGACTCAAGGCTGAAAGAGGACCTACTCAAAGACGGCAAAGTAGCCCTGGCCGGGAACGCCGCAGTAGTCGTAGACAAAGGAATGGGCATCCTCCATCGTCCGCCGGCATTTCTTGTTGCGGTCCTCGGAGACGCCGACGCGGAACGTCGGCAGGAGGTCGGCCGTCGTCGCCGGGTGCTGGTTGAGCGTCTGCGCACGGATTCATGGGCATAGCGAAAGCCAAACGGAGGGTCAGCATTGGAGCCGACGTCGGCAATCTAAGGCAATTGTCAAGGCTCACGCCGTCGGTGTGCAGGCCAGAGGCCACGGTGATGTCGCGGCTGCGAGCGTTAGGGCTAGAAGGCGCGGCCGACTTGGAGGCCTCGGTTGAGCTGGAGCTGGACGACATGCCGGGCGAGCGCGAGGGCGGGGACGAAGCGTCGACCTGGCTGTGAATGGGCGAAGGGGTCGAGGTGAAGCGCTCGGGGTCCTCGCTGCACGCCGGGTCAAAAGGAGGTCAGCACTGAGTGAAAGGGGTGTCACGGTGGGGAAGCCCGGAGGATCGGAGGAGGCAAGGCACGCACCTGTCGGTCGGCGGCTCTGCGAGCAGACGGGAGGATGAAACGGTCAGCCTCTCGTGCAGCCCAGAAAGAGCGAGAGGGCAGCGGCGGGACGGACGGGCGGCTGCCTGGGCAAAGAGCGAGTGCGAGAGCTTTGGGGGCGGAGGCCGGCCGGAGGACGAGTGCGACTGCTGGCTGTCGGTGCTGCTGCTCTGGCTCATCTCGGTAGGGTGCGGGGGTGGAAGAGTTGGAGCCGAGGTGGGTAGGAGAAGGAGGAGGCCAGGGTGTCGGTGAGGGACGCTCGGACGAAGGGTAGGGGGCGCGGTACGGAAGGCGCGGGTGGGTGTTGCACGGACAGGAGGAAGGGCGATTCTCTCTCTCGCGTGCTTTGGGTCGAAAGGAGGCTTCTTGGGTTGGGTCGGGGGTCGATGGAGCTGCTGGAGATGCGGGGCGAGCGACCAGAGCGGTCTCGCGCACCCGACGGCGGCGGCGGCGGCCGACGTGCAGCGCGTCAGCAGCCGATGCACATCGCCGGGCCCGATGCCTCGACAGACGCTCTCCGCAGATCTGGTCCCTCCTGCTCCTGCTCGGCCCGTCGATCCTTTTCCACCCTTTTCACACGCTCATACGAAGTGGAGACGGCGTGGGGTCAAGGGCTGGCGGTGCGTCGGCGAGACGGGCAGGCCTCGCTTCGTCGTGCTGCATCTCTTCGTCCTCGCTACATGGCCATCACGGTCGACCAGAGGCTACCGCTCATGAAGCTCCCTCCTGTCACGACCAAATCTTACTGAGAAGGCTCTCTTTTGCTTTGAAAAACACCCAGCCATCAGATCGGAGGGGGCGGCAGCGAGCGCGGTACATGGGGCGCCCGGCCAGCCCAGGGACCGTCCGGCACGTTCAAGGGGCGGATCCCGTTGCTTAGCGCGACTTGAAGTAGTCGAGGAGGACCTGGAGGCCCTGCGACTCCTGTCCGTAGTCCTTGACGACGACGCACGAGCAGCCGACGACCTTGCGGGGGTTGCCCTCGCGGTCGATCTTGGCGAGGCCGGCCCAGGTGCCGAGGACCTTGGCGTCCGAGACCTTGATCAGGTTGACCTTGTGCTCGGCGCAGAGAGCCTCGATGAGCTTGATGTACTCGGCTGCATGACAAGGCGGGAGACGACGTCTAGTCAGTCGCAGTTCTGACGTTTGGAAGAGGGCGCCGGCGTCGAGCGACGCACCCTCAGTGCAGGTCTCGACGAGAACGCAGAGGTGAGCGACACCCTTGTCGAGCGACTTGGCGCACTCGCGGAGACCGCGAGCGAGTCCGTCGTGGACGAGGGCGTTCTAGAGGCAAGCGAAAAGGGGAAAGTCGGACGTCAGCACGGGCTGGATGGCGGCAGGGGACATTGGAGCCGGAGCGAGGGAGCGACGCACCTTGAGAACCTCCTGGAGGGCCTCCTCAACGGTGGGGGCACCGCCAGTGGCGGGGGCGGCCTCAGCGACCTCAACCTCCTCAACGGTGTCAACGGGCTCGGATCCAGCGTCAGCTGTCGCAAGGCAAAAGAAAGGCACGAAGTCAGCCGAGGCTCGCTCGGAAGCAGCGAAAAAAGGGCGGGGCGAGCTGCGAGCCCACTCCGAAGGCTGGAAAAAGGAGGGACGTACACATTTTGGTCTTCTTCCGCGTGTTTAAAAGGGAAAAGACTGGCGGCGGAGGCGGAGAAGGTCAGTACCTAGCTTGAAGGCTAGAAAGCAGAGCATGAGGCAGAGACCGACAGGGAAAATGGGTGGGGGGGGTTCGTGGGGGAAGGGAGGCAGGCGGCAGCGCGGACGGGCGAAAAAGGCCATGAAGGCAGGCAATGCAGTCAGGTAGAGGTCATGCAGCAGCAGAGGTCGCTGGCTTGGGCGGGCGGGCGGCGCGCGCGCGCAGACGAGAGACGAGAGGGCCATCGCAACGACCAGCCCTCGCTCCCCTCCTCCTGCCCCTTACCTCTCCCAAACCCCCAGCGATGAGCACGGACGACTTTCTCCAGCGCGAGCGCGACATCCTCGGTCAGTCCTGCCGCATCCGTCTCTGGGCCGCTCTCACTGGCGCACGGCTCCGCCGCCAACTCTCGTGCCCGAGCTGACGCGCCGCCCGACCCGACCGCCCTTCACCTCGTTCCTCGTCCGCTCGCCCGCCCGCTGTCTCGCTCGCACATACCTCCAGGCGACGACGCCGACCTCTTTGGCTCGTCTAACGCCGCTCCTGCAGGCGCGGGCACGTTCGACCTGCCGACGACCGACTTTCCTGACCTCGGAGGTCAGTCACCTCACGTCTTCTCGGCCTGACCCGCGCGACGGATGGGCTTGGCCATCTACGCCGGCTACTGCCAGCTTCCGCTCGCGAGAGTCAGATACAGGACCAGGTGCGATGATGGCGACAGAGAGAGACCCCAGCACTGACGGTCGCTCGCCCTCTCCTGCCGCGCGTTCGCCCTGCTCTGCCGCCGGCCCCGACCGCGATCCACTCCCTCATCCAACGCGACCCGACCAGATGGCGAGACGGTCCCAGACGCCCCTGTGCCGTCGTCGACGAGCGCCGGGCCCGACGCCGGCTTCCCCTCGATCGACTCGTTTGACCGGCCGGCGCCGCAGGTCAACATCACCGGCGTCGAGGCCGACAACGAGGCCGACGCTGAGCTCGACAAGTTTCAGGCCGAGTACCCGGACGTCGACGAGCTCATGCCCTCGGAGCTAAAGGTGCGTCGCGTTGGAGACCGTCCTCCATGAGGCGGAAGGAGAAGGCGAAGCAGACAGCTGATTGTTACCTTACCTCCTCCTGACCGTCGTCTCTTTTGCGCGCGCGCACGCCTCCCTTGCCTTCCGGGTTGGGCTTGCGTCTCATCCCGCCGCCAGACGATACCAGTCGCGTCCAACTACCAGTACGGCTCTTCGCCCTACTCGCCCGGTCCTTCGTCGTCGCCTCAGCCGCAGGCGTCGTCCTCGGCCGCCTTTGGCCAGTCGGCGGCCGCGCGGCCGGCGTCGCCCGAGTCTGAGGCCATCACGTCGTGGCGGGCGCGCCAGCAGGAGGAGATCGCCAAGCGGGACGAGAAGAGCAAGCGCGAGCGCGAGGAGCGCGTCGCAAAGGCCGAGAAGGACATCGACGGCTTCTACGAGGCGTACAACAAGGGCAAGGAGCAGGCCATCAAGGAGAACAAGTGCGTCGCGCCCTACTGGCTCCCCGTAGACCGTGCAAGAGGCTGACCCCTCCTCTCGCCAAATCGCCGTCTCGCTCGCCAGGGAGAACGAGGCGTCCTTCCTTGCGACGCTCGAGTCTAAGCTGGGCGAGGGCACGACGTGGGCGCGCATCTGCGAGATGGTCGGGCTCGAAAACTCGCAGTCCAAGACGCTCGCCCGGACGGCCGGCGGCGGGAGCGACCTCGGCCGGATGAAGGAGGTCCTGCTCAAGCTCCGCCGGCAGGGCGAGTCGGCCCCGGGTGCGGCGGGCTACTAGACGACTAGATGCTGAGCGTGGGCGTCCTACAAGACGCCCCGGAGAGGAGCGGGGGCGGCTGGAGCGGACGACGCCTGCGTCGCAGAGGGCCCTCGGCGGAAGGGCGGGCTTGTATCGACGTGTCTTTCTTTCTCTCGCGCCTTGAGCAGGCGGTCTCTTCGAGCGCGAGCGCGGCGTTGCCAATAGACCTTGTGCAGCGCCCTCGGACGGCTCGCGCCACGAGTGCAGCTTGGCGAGGGATCGAGTCCTGTCAGACCGGGCGAGAAAGGGGTCGGTCGCGCCGCGTCTCGTCAGAGGGGTTCCGACCCGACGACCACCGTCTCGCCCCCTCCCTCCCACCGCCTGCCGGTCCCTCAGACTCTCCGGGGTCGACCAAGCCGCTCATCCACACGCCATGGCCAATTCAGAGACAGGCCGAGACGGCCAGACCGAGCGCAAGCCGGCTGCGGGCCTGCGCTCGCCGCTGAGCCAGGTGCGTCCCAACCCAACCCCTATGTTGCCGCACGCGCCGGCCGCCTTCCATCCTTCGCCACCTCCCGGACGTCATACAGACGTCAGGAAGCTATCATGCTGTCGCTTCGAGGTGCAGCGGACTTAAACGATGCCTGTCTGACATGGCTCCTCGCATTACTACCTGGTGATGACGCACAGACGAGTTCCGAGCAGAGCGATGAAGGGTCCGTGCCCAGCCGCTCCTCCTACCCTATTGAACCGCACCTCGCTGATGACGACACTTTGAATCACACCCTCGACAGCGACCTCACCAAACTCGTCGCTCAAATCAAAGGTCCGTCACCAGCAGTCGTGGCCGGCACATCCCTTTACAAGGCGAGGCAGCAGAGCTGACAGATCCTCCTGGTTTCTTGACCTGCCGGTCTTCCTCGCGATCAGCGGCCGCGGCCAAAAAGGTCAAGGGCCGCAAGAAGGAGCTCCTGCGGACCATCGAGACGCGCGTCGAGGCAGAGGTGCGTGTACGGCATCATCTCTCCATGGGTGACCTGCGTTTGTGCAGCACCGTCCTGGCTGAGATCGTCTCTTCCTGTCATCGGCCCGCCAGGAGAAGAAATTTCGGGCCGAGAGCCAGAGGAACGTTGATCTGTACGTAGAAAGACTGTCTTGCTACCTACGCCTCATCACAAGATCCTGACGCTTCGAATCTCGCCGGTCGATCAGCGTCGCGCAGGTGGGCGACGAATGGATGCAAGCCTCCGCAGTCAACAAAGCCGCCCATAGCGACCTCCTCGGCCAACTCCTGACTCTGGAGAATCAGCTCGGCGTGCGTACTGTACAGCTGTTCATCCAGTGCGTGTCTGAAGACCAAGCACAGGCATCAACTAAATGGCACGCATATACGCGTGCACGCAGGATTTGACGACGGAGCTTCAGAAGAAGTTCCTGCAGTACGCCAACCACCGCGTCGACGAGGGCGCCAGACTCCGTGCGCATATGCGTGCCTCGGCCGAGGGGCAGGAGCAGAGTACGTCGGGACTTCCTGCTCCGGTAGCCTGTACTTGGACATTGACGGCTCTGCCGCCCTATGGCCCCAGCCGAAGGTGTGGCCGAAGGCGTCCAGACCGACTAGCACTCCAGACTTCCCTCTCTTCTATGAATTGCCTTCCATGCGTTTGCGAGATTGGAAGAAGCGGCTAAAGAGGGTCATCGCTGATCGACAGGAAGGAATACGAACGACAGCAGCGGGCGTGTGCAGCAGCAAACGAGGAGAGGATCGGATCGCAGGGTCGATGTCAAAGGAAGGAGGGCGAGCCAACGCAACAGGAGAGCGTGGATCAGTCGTAGCTAGGAAGTATAGCGGAAGGGGGTAACGAATGGTGATGGGTCGGTGCAGGGAGAGGGATCAGGGGTCGGGCTACAAGGGGGTGATCTGGCCGCGCGAGAACAGCTCAGCGCGGGGGAAATAAGTTATGAGAGCAGAAACGAGAGAGAGAGAGAGAGAGAGATATCGGGAGGGGCATGGGTCGTCGTCAGTGGAGGAGGCAAGCAGGGGCAGGAGAAGACGAAGCGAGAAGACTGTGAGAGAATCGGCGGATCACTGGTAGCTCGGCGGAGGTAGGTCCTCGGACGAGCCGCCCTCTGCGCTCGTCGACGCCGTCGCCGGTAGCGGTCGGCCGCCATCCTGATAAACGATGACGCCGCTGTGGCTGCTGAGCTGCCGCGAGTGGCGGGGCCCGCCGTCTGACCGGTAGAGGCCGGCCTCAGCCGCCTTGCTCGCGGCCGCCGACTGGAGAGGCGTCATCGGCCCGCCTTGCTGCTGAGGCTGATCCGAGTACGGCTGGTTGGAGGAGACGCCACCGATCGAGTGCCGGGTGTTGCCGTCCCACTGCGAGGCACCGCCCGCGCTGCCCGAGTGAGAGTGCATCGACGGCGCAGCGGCCGCAGCCGCAGCGGCGCCGGTGTAGCCTGAGCCCCAGACCGGCGCCGGGGTGTCCGAGTAGGGCTGGTGCTGCTGCTGGCTGCCGTACGAGTAGTCGCCCGAGTAGCCGTCCTGGGCGTAGCTGTCTTGGCCGTAGCCGTCCTGGTAGGCGCCCTGCGAGTAGCCGTTCGAGTAGCCGTTGGCACCGTAGCCGTCGTGCGAGTACGCTCCGGCACCGTTTGGAGGCGGTGAGGTGGCGTTGTTGGCGTACACATCTGCGCAGGAGGGAGACGAGGTTTGTCGTCAGCAGCTGCGACCAGAAAGAAGAGTGGGCGGGGGCGTACAAGGGTCGATCCTGCCGCCGCCGAACGCTCCGCCTTCGTCCTCCTCCTCGACGGCCGGCTGGTTCCGACCGCTCTTGCGGCGGCCGCCAGCACCAGCAGCACCAACACCAGTGGCCACACCGGCCCACAGCCCTCCGTCACCGTCCGCTCCGCTAGCCCGTCGACCGTGTTGAGCGGCAGCAGCGCCGGCTCCGGCCCCACCGGCAGCAGCAGCGCCCATGATGGCCGGGTCACCGCCGAGGTTGCCGCTGTCGTTCGTCGGCGGGAACTTTTCGTTGTGGTTCGAGGGCGAGAAGATGTCGAGCCCGGCAAACGCCTGCGACTCGCGGCGCTTCTTATTTTTCTTCCGGAGGAGCAGGAATGCTGCCGTCGCGATGAGGGCGGCTCCCTGTAGCGGCACGTTGGAAGGCAGGGGTCAGCTTGCTCTGTAGACTCGACACGACGAGGCCGCGGAAAGAACGCACGATGATGCCTCCGACGACGCCGCCAGCGATGGCGCCGGTGTTGGTACTGCTACCGCCGGTCGCCTGCGTCGAGGTAAAGGTTTGCTGATCGAAACGGCGGTGTTCAGACGTGTCAGCATTGACCATCAGCCGCGGGGCCGACATCTGGCGATGAGGAGCTCACGGCAGACGTCCGACCATCGCTGGTGATCGTGCTCGTAAAGAAGACGGTCTTGAAGCTGGTGCTGCGGACGCTCTCGCTGCTGAGGGCAGCCTCACTGCTGCTCGAGGCTGCCGAAGCAGACAGCGCGGCGGCGACCGAAGCGGTCGAGGCCACCGACGCCGTCGATGCGGTCGACAGGGCCGACTGGGCAGCGATGACCGACTGCGACTGGGAGTTGGCGGCCTCTGCCTGGGTCGACGAGACCGACTGAACCGACTGGACCGACTGGGCCGAGATGGAGCCGACCGACTGGAGGCTCGACGCCGCAATTGCGGCCGTGTCGATCGTCGAGCTCGAGCTCGCAGGCGCTGACGACGGCGCACACGAGGTGGAGAGGATGGTCGAGTAAGGCACCGTCCTGCACACGACAACGGCCAGAAGTCGCAAAGGTCAGCGTCTCTGCTAGCGCATCCTGGCCCCGAGTCGATGTGGCCACCCGTCCTCGTCCTGCCGCCCCCAGCGCATGCATGCATATCCGCGGAGCTCGACAGCGGGACATGGCCCAGTATGGCCCTTGCCTCGACCCTCGCCGTCGGCCAAGCGCGACGCGGCGACGATGCTCTCGAGCGGCTCTGCTTCCGTTCACCGCTCGCCAGAGCGCGACCGGCCTCCGCCGATCGTTTGGCCGAGAGAGGTGTGGGCGCGGCGGTCTCTGCCCTCGTAAGTCCCCCCTTCGCTCGCCAACGCGATACGCGTCGAAATGAAGGAGGGAGTGACGCACCGCGTACCGACGCTCGTAAGCACGAGCTGAGTCGGGATCGTCCTCGTCAACGTGACCGGTACGTTGACCTGCCTCGTCTGGGTGATGACCACCGCCGAGCCATTCCGGGTGGTCGTCGCTGTATCGACGACGGCCGAGGCGGTCGACGTGACGAGCTCGGTGACGAGCTGGCTCGTCGTCGTGATGAGCGTCGTGAAGGGCACATTGCTGAAGAGCGTGCTGACGGCCGCCGTGTTCTGCTCGGCGGGGAGGGGAGAAGACGGGTCAGACGAGCACTCTGTCTCTCTCTCCCTGTACGCCTCGCCCAGCCGAGCGGAGGCCGCCGTCGCGCCACCAGAAGCCGGCAACAACACGGCGGCGGCGGCCGCCTGTTCCGGCTGGCCGAGAGCTTGAGCCTCAGCAGAGCTCGAAACGTACGCAGGCCATGGTTGAAGGGTCTCTTGCGGACGCTCCAGTGAGCGATTCAAAGGTGTGCGAAACTCTGTCGAGGCCGTTAGGGAGGACGTGTAGGAGGGCGAGGGGTGGAAGGGGGGATTAAAGGGCGGGCGAGCGGGCGTCGGAGGGGGCGCTCGGACGACGGGGCGGAAATGAAGGGCAGGCGACCGAAAGCGGCAGACGGTCGTCGATCGCCCCTCCTGCCCCGGGCCAAGTGACAGCCCGGCTGGCACCAAGCCACCCTGCCGGCTCCACACCAGCAAGCAAGGAGGTCGGCCGCCTTGGACGGGCGAGCCTACTGAGATCGAGCGGACGCCTTGCGCGCTGCCGTCTCGTCAAGCGGCGCGGCCTCGGACAGCCCTGCTCCTGGCGACAAAGACGATCATGCACGAGGCGCAGCACGCCCTCGCGCTGATCGTCCTCTGCCCGCAGCAAGACTCTCGCTCGACGGCTGCCTCTCTGCCCTGGACGACCGCGGTGGTTCATCCCTTCGCCGCCATCGTGGGGGAGGAGGTCAAGCCTGGCTTCCGAGTCTCGCCGTCCGATCCTCGATTCCATGCCTGGCTTGGCCGAACCGTGCGCCGCCTCCATGCGGTCCGCCTGTCACGCCTGCCGACGGACGACGCCCAATTTTCTCGCCAGGACGACAGCCATGGTTTGACGACACCTCTGTCCAGCTCGCTGCGACCGCCTGCGCTCGCAAAGAATCTTTTCGGAGCGCGTGGGACGGGACGTCATTGCGGTGTGTCTCGGCAGGGGCACCAGCCAAGTTGCTCGAGATCTGCTGCACTGAGGCGACGTCGGATGACGGACAGAAGGGACACGATCTGACGAAAGATGGAGACGTTCAGTAGGACGCACGGCGAAGCAGAGACCAGACCAAGGCAGCCTCCGGTCGCCCCTTGACTCGGGCACGCGGCGATGACTCCCTTCGACTGATGTTTGAAAAAGGTGTACATGCACGGGCCGACGCTCAGTCGACGTCCATCCGCCCGGCCGCCTTGACCGCCCCACTTCGCTTCTTCCGGCTCGCGCCGGGCGCCGCCTTCTTCAGGTTGACGCCCGCCTTCTTCTTCGCACCGGCAGCAGCGCCTTCGCCAATTACCTTGCCGAGCCGCGACGCGAGCGGAATCGGTACCGGTCCGAGCCGGTTTGCGAGCGGCGTCGGCTTCTTGGCCGCCGGTGGCTTGCGGGCTTTGGCGGACGACGATGGGAAAGGCGCGAGGTTTGCGAGCGACGAGGCGGGCGCCGCTGCTGAGGCGGGCGCGGTCGAGAGCAGGTGCGCTGACGGGTTCGAGTAAACGAGGTGGAGGAAGAGTTTGGTCTCTGCGGTCAAGGGCGAGAACGGCAGGTCGAGGGTGCGCGTGCGTCAAAAGTTGATCTCGTTTCCAAGCAACGGGACGCCTTCTAGCGAGAGACAAAGGCGCGAACGCACTGCCGTCGACGAGCTTCTCGTTTAGCTGTTCCCAGGCCTTGGCGGCCGACTGTGGCGATTGGCAGAGGGCGCAGCAAGGGTTAGGACCGGAGCACACACTAGAGGCCCAGCGGGCCGGACGCACGTCGCCGTCACGGAAGTGGACGAGCGCCGTGCCGCTGAAGACACCCTTCTCGTCGTAAAACATCTCGACAGGCTTTGACAGCGGTCCAGTCGTCTCTGTGAACAGCTCTGAGTGGGTGGAAGTTGGACGCGCGCGTCAGTCGAAACACGGGGAGCGCGTGCTCGACGCCGACGCGTCAAGTAAGGGCGAGGCAAGTCAAAGGGCGGACGTACCCGTCACATCAACGATCTTGACATCCAGCGGGAGGTTGCGGACCATGAGGATCGACTGCGAGACGACGGCGAGCGAAGCAGGCGAGCGACGGCAGGACGAGGCAGCGAGTGGCAGGCGAGTCAACACCGCCGAGCATCTCCCCTTCTCTGTATCGGTCAAGCGGCCGGAGACTCACCCCTTTCGAGCCGCCCTGCTTCGAGCGTGCCGGCTGTCGCGGCTTGCCGGCCTTCGGGGGTACCTGGCCGATGAGCTGGCTCTTGGGACCGCGGGGAGGCATCGCTGGCGACGGGTAAGCGTGCAGAGAGGGTGAGGTCGGGAGGTTGCGTCGGTTGTGGAGGCTGCAGGCGAGCATCGCATCCGAGAGCACGGTCAGCGCGGTGGATCCTTCCAGCACAAACGTCTCAACAGCACGCACGCGTCGAAGATTGAAGATGTCGAGAGGGTGCTGCTGCCAGTCGTCGTCGTCGTCGGTGTCGCGCGCTCGGCTGAGGGTCGGTACCGCCCGGCGCTGTCGTCGGCCTGCCCGCCCGCCTGGGCGAGTTGCGCGCGCGCGGGCGAAATTCCCCCCTGCGTGAGGCGAGAGCAGCAGAGCAGCCGCTGAGCCGACGACTCGTCGACACCACCCACCCGACCCTCCCTGCCGCCGCTCCCCATCGCCCACCGTAAGTCCACGTTAAACGTCGTCCGCTTCCGAGCAGGCGGGCTGACCTCCTCGTGTCTGTCCCTCGACGGTCGTCCGCGACAAGCCTTCAGATCCATTGCCGATCCGCCCTCTAGGTCGCCCGTCTCTCCACGCACCCAGCTCGCTCGCCTCAGCCCGCCGCTGTCGGTCACGCCGACGCCAACAGCCACTCTGCGCCGTCTCGGTCCAGCGACCGACCACCCGCCAGTCTACGTCCTCTCGCCGCTTGCCCTCCCGTCATGCGGTCGTCGATAGCCTCGCGCACCCTGCGTGCCTCGCGCTCGATCCCGCTCCGACCTATCGGTGTCCTCCTGCAGCAGCAGCAGCTTCTGCAGCCGCTATCCGCCCGTAACCTCAGTTCGAGCCCGTCATCGGCGAGCAAGATCGACCCCTCGCTCTACGTCGCGACTAAGCCGTCGCTCCTGCCGGGCGCGCCTAAGCCAACGGGAAAGACGTACTCGCCCCTCGTCCAGAAGGTCGTCAAGACGATCGGCGCTGCCGTCTTCCGCAACAAGACGTCGCGAGCGATCTCCAACACGCGCTATATTCTCGGCTTCTGCACCGAGGGTGTCGAGCGTAACGAGGACTTCTTCTGGGACGGTGCGTGTCAGCTGCCGCCGCCCATCAGCGAGCTTCCAGGCTGACGCGTCAGTCTTTGTCTCTCGCAGAGTGCCGGCTGCCGGCGACCTTCCAGGCCTACTTCCAGGTCCAGTGCCTGATCGTCATGTGCGCCGCCTATCCGTCACTCTCGCGCAGACCGAGAAAGCCCTGCTGACCTCTCGTCACCTTCTTCCCGACCGCCGCTTAGGATTCACATGGTCCGGCTGCGCGCGCTCCCGGAGGAGACCTCCATGCTCTACCAGAAGGAGCTGCTGGCCCACCTCTTTTCGCTGCTTGAGACGCGCATGCGGCGGACGCTCGGCAACGCGACGCCCGAGCGCATGATCAAGCAGTACATGCGCGACTTTGGCGAGCAGTACCAGGGGATCCGCTTTTCGTTCGACCTCGGCCTCGGCGGGACCGACGTCGACCTTGCGTCCTACATCTGGCGCAACATCTTTGGCGGGCGCGGTATCGAGAAGGGCACGTACGGCATCAAGGTGCCCGAGGCTGACATCTCGAAGCGGGCCGTCAAGAGCTTTGCCGTCGGCCGGCCGGACGGCGCCGGCGGTGTCATCACCGAGGCCGACCTGACGCCGAAGATTGGCGGCGAGGGCCGCGTCGGCCCCGTCCCGACGTCGGTCGACTCGCCGCCGATGCCGAGCGAGATCCCGCACGACTGGAATCCGCTCGGCATGGTCGACGAGATCTCTGAGATCGTCGGCTTCATCCGCCGCGAGACGGCCCGGCTCGAGACGATCCCGGACCAGGCCATCATCGATGGCTTTGTCGGCACTGTCGGCCCCGTCCGGGCCCGGCACGTCGACGCCTGGAACCGGCAGATGGAGACCGAGGCCCGGCGCATCCTTGACGTAAAGGGCGCCGACTGGATGCCGACGCGGACGTCTCTCTACTGAGATGCATGCGCCTCTCTCATACGAACTCCGTCTCGAGGAAGGCCTGTGGCGCGGGGTGAGAGGGGGCTAGGCAGCAGTGCTCCAGATACAGTCAGTCCCATCGTGAGTCACGTGAGGGGAGAAGCGGATGCACTGCCATCTGCGGCCCTTCGACCGTCGCGTGCGAAAGACGGGTCGACGCCCCTGACGACTCCGTTGCTGTCCCTGTCATGCGCTCGTCCTGGCGCCGACACCGAAGTAGTCGCGCCCGGGGGGCGGCCATTGTGCCGAACTGACGGTCAGAGCCGCCGGCGAGAGGCACGCCAAGCCTGAGGAAGAGACCCAACAGGGTCGGTCCAGCACGGGGCGCGGCGGGCAACGTTTGCTGCAGGGTCGCGGGGCGAGTGGGGACGTACGGTCGAGTCTGCAGAGGGGCGTAGAGTGCCCTAGGTGGGCTAGCTGGAGTTGCCCCCACAAGTGACGAGTGCATCTGGACGGCCAGGCGTTGGACGAGCTGGCGTGAGTGACGGTTGAACTATTGCGGCGGACGGGAGCGAGAGACACCGATCGAGCCCTTCCAGGGGCCGACGTCGAGGCGCAATGCGGCTGCAGATCTTCCAACTTCGGCGGGTAGACAAGACTTCGAAGTAGAGCAGTCGGCCGCCGCCACAGATATCCCAATATCCGCAGGTTTCGAGAGCGGTGGTCATGAATTCAGGGCGCTCGAGAGCCGCCTCGCAGACTCCCCGAGCGCCCGTCCATCCCCTTATATCCTGCTGGGCGTACAACACTCCTCCTGCGGCGACGACCTCTGGCTGTCCTTTCAGAAAGGAAAGGCGGCAGAGACGAGGGTGACGTTAGTCGTGCGCGAGCCCATGGCGCCGATGCGCGTCCGGACGGTCTGCTCGCGAACGCCGCTTTGCATCGAGCCGCGGTGGTAGGTGATGACCGTCTTGAAGTTCTGCAGCACCGAAGGGGAGACTCCCGATAGGCATCAGTGTCGCGGATGCATGGCGTCCAGCTGAGGGCAGGGAAGACGGGAACGTACCTTCTCGACGTTGGTGATGCCCGAAACCTTGATGGCCATACCCGTCACCGGCCGGGCGAGCTTGCCCGTGCTAACGTTGCCGAGCGCCTGCGACAGCTCCTTGAGGATGTTTGCCGTCTTCTGCGTCAGGGCCTGCTTCGAGATCTCCTCGGCGAGCGTCTCCGAGCTCAGGTAGGGGTACTTGAGCCGCGTCTGGTGCAGCTGCGGGCCCGACGGGTAGTACTTCTTCGTGTTGATGATATGAGCCTTCGACGGCTTGATGATCGGAAAGTCGTGGATGTCGGGCAGCTTGGGCGCATAACGCGAGTGACCGACCGGTAGCTTCAGCCGGCCGGCGACCTGGAGGCTCGTCGTAGCGCGAGCCTTCATGACAAGATCGGGAGGTGCGAGTTGGAAGGGAGTGCGAGCAGCTAGAAAGAGAGCCAAACGAGACGGCGGAAGGGTCGGGTCAGCGAGCTGCCAGAGCTTCGAGCTCGAGAAGTACCAGCGGACGCACGACTCTGAACGTCGAGGGGCTGAGGGAGTGTCGTCGAAGGGTCGCGCGACCGGAAGGGAGGGGCAGCTGGAAGCCGACAGGAGCGGCGGACGAGGAGGAGCGCGCGGCGAGTCAGCGATAGCGCCCGTCTAGCAGCAACTCCACGTGGGAAGCGCCTGCCAGAGGTAGAGCTCTCGTATGCGCACAGGGACCCTTCTGAGCCTGCTGAAGGAGATTTGAGGATGTGAGGAGCGAAGGGTGAGGTCGTCGCCGTCGTCGTCGTCGGTCCAGGCAGGCGGCGGCGGCGGGCCTGTTGCTAGGCGGCGGTCACGGGCCAGCCAGCCACTTGCAGATGCACCGCGCCGCCGCCGCTTTTTCCGCCGCCTGTGGCCTTTTCAGCCCAAGCGAGAGCGCGCCCTGGTCGACCTTCTCCCAACCAACCATCACCCGTCGCTCCATCTTTCACCATGGCCTTCTCTGGTACGTTTCCCATGCATGCTCGGCTTAGCTGCCCATTGAGCGAACGCTGATCATGGCCGCCCTTCTTCCAACAGACATCAAGCAGCTTGAGGAGCACCTCGCTACCCGCTCCTACATTGAGGGGTACGTCTCGTCTCTCCCTGCCCACGTTGCTTTCTTCTCCCTCCCACACCACACCACCTTCCACTCCATTTCCTCCTCGACGAGATGAGTAACAGCTTCTGGTCCGTGTTTCTGAGTAAGGGAATTAAGACGCCCGTCATACGCATTGAAGACACCTATCTACATTAGCTTCTGATCACACACCTCTACCGCCTCTGCTCCTACCACTGCCGCCCTTTGCGCCTGCTTTCCCCGCCTGTGATCCGACGCTGACTTGCTCTCTCTTTCTAATCGCGCTTCTTAGCTACGCGCCCTCGCAGGCTGACGCCGGCGTCTTCGCCGCCCTCGAGTCGGCCCCCTCGGCCTCCGAGTACCCCCACACTGCCCGCTGGTACTCGCACATCAAGTCGTTCGAGTCCGAGTTCTCGTCGCTCCCCGGAGACGCCGCCGCCTCTAAGTCGCTCTTCGGCGGCGCCTCGGCCTCTGCCGGCGCTGAGGAGGAGGAGGACGAGGACGACATCGACCTCTTCGGCTCCGACGACGAGGAGGAGGACGCCGAGCGCGAGCGCGTCAAGGCCGAGCGTGTCGCCGCCTACAACGAGAAGAAGGCCGCCAAGGGCCCTGCCGCCGTCGGCAAGTCTGTCGTCACCATGGACGTCAAGCCCTGGGACGACGAGACCGACATGGCCGAGCTCGAGAAGTCGGTCCGCTCCGTCTCCCGCGAGGGCCTCGTCTGGGGTGCCTCGACCCTCGTCGCCATCGGCTACGGTGTCCGCAAGCTCCAGATCACCCTCGTCATCACCGACGACGTCTCGCTCGACGAGGTCCAGGAGGAGATTGCCGAGGTGCGTCGTTTGCTTCCAATCGCTCGTTTGCGCGAGAGCGCGAGAACTGACGCCAGACATCGCTCCGTTTGACCAAAAAAAAAGTTTGAGGACTATGTCCAGAGCTCCGACATCGCTGCCATGCAGAAGCTCTAAGCGGCTCCGAGCCTCTTTGTACCGCACCCTATCTCCGTCTCACGATGCCCATGACACTTGCTACGACGATTGTTGCAACTCCTCCGTCACTGTCAGCTTGAACTGTTGGGAGGGCCATTTTCCTCACCGCGTCAAAATGCCCCTAGCTTGATCCGTTCAACGATGCGCCAGCACACTTCTCAGTCGGTGCAAGAGCGCGGCGTGCATAATCAGGAGTGTAGCGCGGCGTGGCGCACGGCAGGTTGTTCAAATACAGTGGGGTGTGGCAAAGTTCTGGTGTTCTAAAGGAAAGACGGGCTCGATTAGGACGAGGGGTTGGAGACTGGCGGAAGGGTCCACGAGGCAGAGGGGGCTAGTATCCGTACTCCTCGGCTGTCGACGAGACGAGCATGTTGAGGCATCAGTCACACTATCGCCTATGTCAGGCCAACATAAACGCACTGTAGATCTCGCCGATGTAGCCGGCGCGGCCCTTTCGCCCGGCCTGCGTCGGCCTGATCAGCTTGGAAGCGAGCTAGACGATCAGAGCAGAGCAGGTCAGGTCAGTGTCGATGCAAGTGCGATTCGACGAAATGAGGTAGAGGGAGCGCACGTTGCGGATCGTGCTGTTGAGGGACGATGGGCCACACGCTGCGACGGACGGGAGAAGCAGAGAGTCAGCGCCGACCTCGAGCATCCGCACCGGTCCACGACTCACAGGCGATGGCAATCATGCCCTCGGCAACGTCGACCTCCTCCGTCATGATCTTGTCGAGCAGCGGCCGACCGGGCCGGGCCATCTCGGCGACGACGTTGAGGTCGTCCTCGTCGCCTTCGTCCATGAATTGGTCCTTGTCCTCGCCATCGACGTCGACGCGGACAAAGCTCTGTCGGTGCTCGTCCCAGGCGCCGCCGACGAGCCGCCGCGTGCTCTCGGCAGCCGAGACAAACGAGTGGTCGGTGTGCGACTCGGGCCCGGCGCCAAAGTCGGTCCTGCTGCCGTTCTGGGCAGAGTAAGCCTCATCGAAGCCGGCGCTCTCGGCCGTCGTCAGGCTGCCGATCGAGTTGCGCGGGTTGTAGGTCCGCAGGCCGCTCGGCGACCGCACGGTGTGCGGGGCTGGGGAGGTGAAGCCGTCGCCCGCCGGAGCCGACGAAGGGAAGGTGCTAACGCTCGGCGATCGCTGGCCAAACGGAACGTGCTGCGGGGTCGTCGAGCCGTCATCCTCGACCGTGAGGCTCGGCCGAGAGTCGGCCGATGGCAAAGGCGGATAACTCTGGGCGCCCGCCACAAAATGCTGCCTTGCTGCGGCCCGCTTGCGCGACTTGGCTCGCCGGATGCGGCCCTCCTTCTTGACCCGGAGCGAGAGCGACCGCTCGGCTGGCGTCCGCTCGTCCTCCTCGTCGTCCATGTCCTCGTCCCAGTTAGTGAGCTCGAGGACCGAGTTGCGATCGTCGGTGTCGAGTTCGCCGCGTGCCGTGCCCGTGTCGGCGAGGTAGGCAAGATCGACGTTGCTGTCGACGCTGGCCGACGAGCCGAGCGAGTCGGATGAGTTGGACCGGTCACGGCCGGCGCTGCCCTTGGCAAATAGCGGGCGGGGCGGCGCGAGCTCGCCATCGACGCTCTGGTTCTTGCCGATACCGCCGAGCAGGTAAACAGACTTCTCCGAGGCCGAAAAGTTGGTGACGAAGATGTCGATCGTGAGCTGGGTGGCCGGGACGAGGTCCATGCACCGGCGCAACAGGTTCGAGACCCAGAGGATCTCGGCTGCGAGCAGGGAAGGGCGTCAGTGACAGCAATCCATCCGAAGGGATGAGCGCACGGTACGGACCAAAATCGCGGACGATCCAGACGAAGCGCACGCGCTGCGTGATGAAGTGGCGTCCGCCCTTGCCCGAGGCGCCGAGGCCAAGCTTGTCGCGGCTGGCCATGCACTCGCACACGTAGGTGAGGATGGCGACCGCAAAGCTGACGCCCGAGCCGCCGGCGATGATGAGGACGGAGGCGTGGCTACCCCAGCGGACGCGGGCAGCCGAGCCGTACGGGCCGTCGACGAGCGCGCGGAAAAAGACGGGTTTGCGCGTCGAGAGCTTGGTTGACGAAGACGCAAAGTAGAACGACCCGCGGCTGCTGCCGCTCCGGGACATGGCGATCGGAGCATTGTAGGCAATTGGCGGGCGTAGGCCAGCGTCCTCGTCTGGCTGAGCGTCCATGCGCCGGCGGGTCTCCTTCCAGAGCTCGTTCGTAAAGCCTTTGCGAGCCTTAACGAGGAGCACGACCTCCTGCTCAACGTCGGCGTCATAGACCGAGACGATTGAGAACGGATGACTCTGCCAGATCGAGATCTCGCGGATCTGGAGCAGGACGTTCTGGCCCGGCGCCCAACGGAACGGCTTCGGAACCCGCAGCGTCAGCCGGATCATCCGGGACGGCAAGAGCTGCGCGAGCGCGTAGCCGGCCGGAATGGACGCCCGGATCGGCCGAGCGACCTGCGGCGCGCGATGCGAGTAGAGCGAGAACGAAGACGGCGCGCGCGGCGGGAAGGCAGCCGTCCGGGCTTGCGGCGCTGCTCCCCGTGGCAGGACGCCGTTCGGATGGATCGGCTCGGGCGCGTAGCCGCTGTCCTCGACGTCTTTGCCGTCGCCCCAGGTGCTGAACGTGCCGAGCGGCTGCGAATAGGCGGGCCGCTTGATGTGATTCGAGCTGTAGCCGGGCTCGGCCGTCGACCGCTCGCCGAACTCAGAGGTGACCGAGGGCGAAGGCGGGAGGAACGGTCGATCACCATTCGGCGACGTCGGTAACGTGTAGTCGTACTGAGACAGGATATCGCCTTGAGCGACACCGAGGCCGTCTTGGCCAGCGGCGTCCTTGACGTGCTCCATCTCCCACTGCTCGTGCGACCTGTCGACGAAGGCCGTCTCGGGCCGGATCCGCTTGGCTTCAAGCGCGGCACCCTTTGGCGTCCGCTCACGCCGCTCGCCGTTGCCGAGTCCCCCCCACCAGCCATTCACCCAGCCGTAGCGGAGGAAGCGCCAGACGCGCTCGGCCACCCAGAGCGCACCGGCGGCTGTCGGCCACCAGTACTTGATGGGGAAGTGGAGCGCCGAGCAGATGAGGACGAGAGGGACCAGGAGGACGTGCATGATGTAGAAGGCCTGGAGGGATCGCGACGGCTGAGTTAGCTGAAAGAACGGCGGGCGGATGGTGCGGCGCGGGAAGGCGGGGGCGGGACGCACCTCGTAGAAGCGCTTGCGGACCGGCTGGAGGCTCAGCGCCGTCAGGAGGCTTAGGAAGAAGAAGCCGAGAGCGCCCCAGATGAACTTGTCGTAGATCCAGACGACCTCAAACATTGACCGGTTGGTCTTGTCGTTGCGGCCATCCCGGGCGAGCTGGACCGTCCAGAAGGCGACGTGGAGTGCGGTGACAAACCAGACGAGGCGGCCGGCCCACTTGTGCATGAGCGTGAGCGTGTCGTAGAAGACGTGGGTCAGGGCTGAGATGGAGAAGATGGCGAACGGCGGCGACTTGAGCGCAAAGAGGACGGTAAGCGGGAAGAGCGAAAAGGCGACAAGGCCAGCACGCGAGCCGGCCGTCCACCAGGCCTTGGGGATCGTGTACGACGGCGTGACGTAGACGATGGGCGCCGACGCTCGCTTGACAAACGACGTGCGGTAGTCGAACGTTTTGGCGTCGGGGAAGATGTAGTCGGCGCCGAGGAAGCAGAAGAGGAGCGGTAGGGCAAACAGGATGGCGACGGCAACGAGCTGGCCATTCGACGGCATCGACCACGGCTCCTTGCGCTTGACCTTGCCCTTCCTGTTGACCGAGGGCTTGTCACCGCGCTTCGGCCGGAAGACGACGCGCCGGATCGCAAACTTGCGCCAGAGGGCGCCGAGCCGGCCGCCGCGGAAGTGCACCTGGTGCAGGATCGTCAGGACGAGCAGGAGGCCGGCAAAGCAGAAGTAGAGCGTGTAGATGTAGCGTGCCGACGGTTTGCTGAAAGAACGGCACAACGACCGGTCAATTCACCGCTCAGAACAGCCCCACCAGAGCGCGCAAGGAGCGCACCTCAGCTGATGGATCCCGAGGTACGTGTTGACGTAGTCATGATCGTCGGCTCGTGGCGGCACCGTCGGGCTGGCCGGACCCGTCGCGGTCGCCGCCCGCCAGTAGGTGTCGGCGCTCGTCCGGGTCGTCGTGACGGCGATCGTCGTCGCGACACCATCAGCTCCAGTCGATGTAGCCACGGGCGTCGCCTGATTGGGTGGCCGGTAGCCTGGCAAAGACCGTAAAGGAGGCCAGCGTCAGTTGCGGGCCAGGCAAGGCGGCGCGCGCGCTACGAGTCCGGCGAGGCGCCTCGAGGCGGGCTGTCGGTCGGGGGAACGTACCAGTCACCAGAGTTGCCGTCGCCATTCTGACGATTCAAACGTAGGAACAGAGCCTCAGGCGAGCTGACCTGGACCTGTTGGGGGACTTGCCGGAGCGGCTGGCTGCTCGAGGCACAGCGCCAGGTCGTCCGACCGAGAAGGGGCGCGAGGGGCGTCTCCGAGCTCGCTGTCACTGCGGGTCGGCGTCCGGACGCAGGTCGAAATTCGGCAGGCTGCCTGACTGGGCAAGCGGGTGGAGCTGGATTCGAAGCTTTTGTGGGTCGCTGGCGGAAGGAGGAGCAGACGGGCAAGCCGGGGTCGGAGGAGGCAGGAGAGGCGGGTCACCTCCTTGACCGCGCCGTCTCGAAATGGACGCCTGCGGCCAACGGCTGGCCTGCTGCTGCGCCTGATGACTTTCCGCAGGCCGTCGGCTTCCAGCAGGCTCACGTCTGACGCAGGACGACACGCCTTCCACTTGGTCGGTCTGACTGGCTACTGATGATGGCTGCTTGATCGACAGAAGACAAGACATAGGATATGATGCGCGAGAGGAGGCGATGCCTAAAGAGGCGGGTGGGTTTAGTGCGACCGCAGGGACGGCCAGCGGCGGGCGAAAATCTAGTACGAGATCGGCTCGAGGTCCATCATCGGGCGCGAGTCGCTCCAGACACGGCCCCACTCGAGAAGAGCGCCGATGATGCTGCTGTCGTAGGCGTCCTCGCTGAGGACCTTGAGCGCAAATTCGCGCCCATTGTCGGCAATCCGGGCAGCCTGGTCGTCGTTGGCGCGCAGGAAGCTGAGGATCGACGGCAGGTCTGAGAAGTCGGGCTGCGACGAATGATGGGGTGATGATCGAAAGTCAGTCAGGCCCGAAGCGCGGCGGCATGGTCCTGAAGCTGGTCGAGGGACGCACCGAGACGGGGATGTAGTCGCGCCAAGGGATGGCCTTGGTCTGCCAGGCCGACATGCCGGTCGCGGACGCATAGAGGACGAGGCTGGGGAAAGGAACGAAGGAGCACGGTCAGCGCGGAGGCGGACGCAAAGAGCGACAGGCGATCGGCTCTCACCTGCCAGACTCGAAGGCGTCACGCGGGTCCTCGGCATCCAGGACCATGACAAACTTCTGCCGGGCCTTATTGCGCCAGTCGTTGTCAAACCGCACGCGCTTGGTCTGTAACGCTTACAAGGCGTCAGCTCTCAGGGTGAAGTCAAATCAGGCTCGAGCAGGGTGGGCGACGCACGAGACCGTCGCAGCCGGGCAGGTCATCGCAGGCCAGCGAGTGGCCAGTAAAGGCGACGTCGAGGAAGCTGCCACGGTTCCAAAGCTCGCTCGTGATGCGCTCACTCTGGTCAACCTTGAAGTTGTACTGCTTCTTGCCGTGCTTGCGCGCGGCAGTGGGCACGCGGCTCGCGTCGACGACGTTGAGCGGGGCGATGAGCGTCGACGGGAACGAGTAGTTGTCGATCGGCATGCTCGTGAGGAGCGCGAGACGGAGGGCCGAGGAGAGCTTGGCGGTGGCCGGCGTGAGTGGGTCGTCAAACTCGGGCGACGGGCCACGCTGGAGCGAGAGAGGTCGGTCAGCAGACTGAACGTGGGTCGAACATCGTTGCTGAGGCTTCTGCTCACCCAGAAGACGCCCTGGCCGTGCTTCTGGTCCCAAGGGACACCGCCAAAGGGCAGCTCCGACCGAGGCTTGTGGCCGACGCCGAGAACGAGGATGTCGCTCGCGAGACCAGAGAGGCCCGTGCGCGACGTCAGCTGCGGCACGGGCCGGGTGTGGACCTCGACGGGCTGCGGCTGAATCGCCAGAGCAGGAGAGTAGGGCGCCAGGGCGGGGTGGAGGCAGTAGGACGCAGCCTTCGGCGGAGAGTGGATGAACGACGGGGTGTCTAGATTGCAGCCCCTGAGCGTCAGGACGAGTCCAGCAGGTGCCAGCGCTGTCGCAAACAGACTCACAGACGCCCTTGCCGCGGCCGAGAGCGGCGCCGAACGAGCCGGTCTTGCCCGCGACGAGCGCAGAGTCGGCGCTGCAGCCGAGTGCCCAGTTGTCATGGTTCGTCCGTTCACGGCGCTCGCCTTGGTCGAGCTCGACTGGGTTCGGCAACAGTCGAGCGGGTCAGGACGCGTCACAAGGCGCCAGAGAGACGATGAGAGCTGGGATGCGCACACTGGCCCGTCTTGGCCTGCTTCATGGCGGTCGCCTTGTACTCAGCCGGGATCAGCTGCGGGTTCAGCTCCTCCTGCGAAGGGCCAGCCAAGTAATCCGTCAGTCAGGGATTCGCAATCGCTTCGTTTCCGAAGAGGGGAAAACGGACCTGGTTGACGGCGATCTTGACGTCGGCCCTGGTGGTGAGACCGTTAAAGGGTCAGCGCTCTACAACGCGAAAGGGATCCCAGCATGACGCGACTTACAGGATGCCCTGCCACTCGGCGCGGTGCAGCCAGCGGTTGAGCCGGTCCTGCAATCCAGCGTCGTCTCCGGGGATGGCCGAGCCGTCCCAACCCTTACCGTTCCACGGCCAGTTGATCGAGGCCTGGCCGTCCCGAATCTCGATCACGAGCTTGCCGGCGTCGGTCGGGCCGTCGTGATGAAAGTCGAGCGAGTCGTAGTTGCTCTCGGTCGTCTCCTGGCGCTTGTGCAGAAGCGCAGGCGGGATGGCGAAGTACATGTGCAATGGGTTGGGCGAGGCGAGCGGCGAGTAGGGCAACGAGGAGACGAGGTGCGGGGCCAGGAGGTCAAAGTCTGACGGGGCAAGACGCAGGACCAATTAGCACGGCGGCAGCAGGGCTGCTGTGTCTCCGGGCAGCAGGCAGACGTACGGCGAGGGGGCATGCGGCCGTAGATGTCCTTGTACTGCTTGATCAGGCCTTGGAGCTGCGAGAGAGAAGGAGTGCATGACGGGTCAGAACGCATGACCTCTCGCTCATGTCGTTCGGACTACGCACCGACTTGGGCTGGTGCTTGACCATGTTCTCGTATTTGTGGTCGGCCTGGAGGGCCATCCGAGGGCTCGTCGCGTCAGCCGGTCTGTACGTGCTTCGGGCTCTCGAAGCGCCGTCGACTCACGTCCTCCATGAGGTCCCAGATCGGGTGCCGGCCGCCCTTGCCGTTCTTGCCGACGCGCGAGCGAAGCCAGCCGTCGGACCCGAACTGGTGGACGCCGCCCTCGGGCGCCTGGCCGGCCCACGACTCGGTCTCGTCGATGTACTTGCCGTTCTTGGCCGCGCCCCGGCCGTACGAGAGCTTGCGCGGGCCGCTGTTTGGGCTCATGTCGTTGGATGCGCTCGCGAGGTAGCGGATGAGGAGCGTCGCGAGCACGACGCCGGCGAGCGTGCGGAGTAGGATCCGGTTGAGGTTCCACCCTCGCTTCCGGAGCTCGAGCTGAAGCTTCTGCTTCCTGCGGGTGAAGGCGCCGACCCAGCCAGAGCGGATGGTCGCGTTCGTGCCGATCTGGAGCGACGACCGCCGGCGGCCGCCCGTCGTCGACGGCACGTAGTCAGTCACCTTGACCTTGGGGTTGTGGACCGGACCGACGTCGGGCGACCACGAGATCTTGCGCCCAAAGTCGGACGCCGGCAGGGCGGAGGCGTCGACCGCGCCCGGGAAGGCGCTCGCCGGCGAGCCAGGCGACATGGCGTCGTCGTCGTGGGCGTCCGACCGGCCGGCCGACGCCCGATGGCGGGCACCGTTGGTCGAATCGTCGGCCGTCGCGGCGGGCGACGTCTTCTTGCGGAAGGCAGAGGTGAGGGGCATCCTGGCTGCGATGGTCGTCGGGAGGCCGAGCTAGAGATGCTGGCGAGCGTCGGCTCCGAAGGAAGGAGAGAGGGCTGAGCGGAGGGACGGGGGTCGGAGTGTTGGCTCTGCTGCTCTAAGGGATGAGAGAGGAGGACCTGCCAGCAGGAAGGAGGTGAGGCGGCCCGTAGAAAGAGAGAGGGGGTGTGCGTTGGGAGCCAAGGGACGGGGGTCTCCCTCCTCCTTCCTGGCCGGGCCCGCCGCTCATAAAGGGCGACCGGCCCAAGGAAGTGTGTTCACCCGTGCGGCTGAGACACAGGCCGGATTCCATCGCTGGGCGCCAGGCGCGCGGCGGCGCGGCGGGCGGCGACTTACGTACGTCGATCCCACCTCGCGCAGCGAGACGCGCGCGCGCCCGCGCCCGCGACTGACTTTTGAACTCGCACCAGGCGCTTGCAAGGACAGCAGCGCAACGGGGAGCAGATCGTGCATGATGGTTGCGGGGCAAGGAGTTGCGTACAGTCGGAGGCGGATGGAAGGGGCGGCGCAGGTGCAGATGCAATAGGGGGGGGGGAAGGAGCGAACCAATGATAGTGTGGAAGCAGGCCGACAGAAGGGGTATCGTAGAGGGGTCCAGGAGAGCGAGCGGCGTAGGAGCACGGTGATTGTGGCAGAGGAGTCTGATGCGAAGAGAGGAAGGACAAAGAGCGGTAAGAGAACCGGGCGAGACACGAGGCGCGCCTACTCCGTCACCCAGGTCGGCGGCGTGTCGCCCGTGCCGTTGTTGGTGTCGCTCCCGGGCGTGTGCCCGTCGACGACCGGCTTGCCCATGACGCCCTGGCATGACTCCCAGATGCGGAGCAGATCGAGCTGCTCGGCCTTGGACGTCGCATGCCCGCCGGCGACCGCCACGCCGTCAAGCGTCGGTTGGCCCGCGCCTGTCGAGGTTGGGATCGTCGTCGCCGACGAGGTCGAGGCCGGGCTGTTTGACTGGAACATTGTCTTGATGGTGTCGAGGTCAAGGTGACCGGCGTGCGCGGCCATAGCGTGGGCGGCCGCAGACGGCGCCGGCGAGGGGTCGTCACCCAGCGGTGGCAGGGGCGAGTTGAAGTCACGCTGCGTGTCGGGCGACGACATCAGTTCGGCCGAGACGGTCGGCGGCGACGAAGGCGGCAGGGTCGAAAAGTCGAACGGCGCGAGGAAGGGCGACGAGCCCATGACGGACGAGTCAATCGTTCGATTTGTCCGCGGCGTGTCGGCGTTGGAGCCGTTCAACAGCTCGTCGTCGTCCTCGTTGAAAGAGAAGTAGCTCGAAAAGTCCGAGTGCAGCCAGTCGTCGCCGCCACCGTCGCCTCCGAGGTCCATGTCCTCGTCGCCGAGGCCGACCGACGAGCCGGTCGCCGGCAGGCCACGGGCAATACTCGACGACTTCATCTTGCTGTCGCTGCCGGGCGTGAGCGTCATGTCGCGGACGCCGTCGTCCGAGAGGGGCTTGTGCAGACGCGAGAGCGCAATCTGGCTACCGCCGTTGAGGACCCTCTTGAGCGCCGTCCGGGGCGACTCGTTGTTGACGCCGACCGCACTCCGCTTGATGGCCCGGACCGGGGACGTCAGCGGCAGGAGCGACACCTTGCCCGCTCGAAGCGGCGACGTCATTGGGAGGAACGCCTGGGCTCGCGCCCGGGCGGCATCGAGCCGGGCCGGCGACGTGCGGAGGTTGTAGGGCGACGGCGGCAGGGACGGCAGCATCTGCTGATGCGCATTGGTCGGAGCGGCGGTGCTCGTGCCGGCGGTGCCGGCAGAGGGAGTGGCAGCAGCGTCCAAGCCGGTCGCCGGTGAAGGCGCCGCCGAGAGCGAAGCCCGCGTCAAGCGCGCAGTACGCTTGTCCAGGAGCTCCTTGGGATCGAAGGGCGGCTCAGGCTCGCCCCAGAGCTCGCGCGGCCGTTTGCTCTTGTACCGGTTCCAGTAAATGCCGCAAGCTGGGGCACAGTTGCGTTCCTAGGTCAGTCGGCAGTCGTGCTGATGGAAAGTACGAGATGGAAGGGGGGCGCACCATTGCAGACCTTGCCGCTGCCCTCCTTGCGGCGCCAGGCAAAGCTCTTGGTCGCGCCGCAGTTCTCGCAGCCCTCCTCCTGCTCGATAGCCTTGCGCTTTTTGCTCGCACTGCTCGTCGCCGACGTCATCGTCGCGTCGCTGCCGGTTGCGCCTCCGCTGCTGAGCGGCGCATTCTCCTTGCCTTTGCCGGCCGTCAGGCGCCGGAGCCGGGAGGCCGCGTCGTCCTGTGCCGGTGGGCCCATGTCGCCCGAGCGCGAGCCCGAAGCGGTCGACGGGCCCGAGGTCGAGGGTGTCGGCAGCTGATCGACAGCGGACGCCGTCAGAGCCGGGCCTGCCGGGCCCAATTTCGCGCCGGCGACCGACCCATTCGAGGCCGAGTGGACGCTCAGGATCGACTGGATGATGCGGTTGGTCTCCGAGTCGGCCGAACCGCCCTGGATCTGCTTGATCGAGTTGAGGAGATCCGGCGTGAGCACGGGCGAGCCGTCCTGCGACTGCGTCTGCTTCAGGACCGCTAGCAGCTGCTCGACCATCGTCGCCGCACTCGGAGGCTGGGAGCCCTCTGACGCGGTCGTTGCTGTCGACGCAGACGTCAGGGCTAACGCTGCCGCCGACTCGGCCGCCGCCTCCTCAAGCATCTTCTTCCGCTTGGTCGGCCCTGGCTTAGCAACCGCAGCGGCCTTGGGCGGGCGGCCTCTGGGCCGTTTGGCGGGCTCGCCAGACGGGGTTGCCTTTGCCCTGCTCGAGGCGGCGCCGCCAGTCTTGGTGGCGCGCGACGAGGCCGGCGCGGCGAACGGCGTCAGCGTCGACGACGACGCGCTCGCGTTCTGGTGCGACTGCGAGCGCGTCACGGGTGACGCCTGGACGGGCGGCGGTGCTGGCAGTGGAGGCGGGGTCTCGCCCCGCTGGAGGTGGCCGAGCAGGCTGAGGTGCTGGGCGTGCGATATGGGCTTCGTCTGTGGACGGGGACGAGAGCGGGTGGGCGGACGACGGGTCAGCACGGACCGCTAACGCGCGTCGCCGCCGCTTGCCGGTCGAATGGCAGAGTCTTGGCACGCACCTTTGCTAGCCTCAGGCGGAGCTCGAGCCACTCCTCGGCGTCCTCATCCTCCTCCTCATCGCTGCCCTCGGTCTCAACCTCGTCCTTGCGGAGGACGCCCATGACCATGGCCTTGCTCTCCTCGCTCGTGTCGTCGAGCGCCCAGCCAACGAGGCCCATCTGGACCTCGATCGGCGGCGCGTCGTCGCCGCCGGCCGAGTAGAGCGCCTCACGGTACGTGTCCCTGGGCGAGTTGAAGTGGAGCGAGTGATCCTCGCGGCTGTTCGGGATGAGGTCGGGCCTGGGGTGGGAAGGCACACGAGCGGCGGACAACGACGGGTTGCGAGCACGAGTCGGTCAGCGACGGCCGCTGTCGTCAGGTGAGCGCACGAGGCCGGCAGGTCGCGTCGGCTAGGCCACCCGACAGCAAGACGGCACGGAGCCTGCCGCGCTGAAAGGGGAGCCGGACCAGCTGACGAAGCGCGTGCCGACCTGGCGCGAAGATTGCGAAGGAAGCGGGAGGCAACTCACGACTTGCCGAGCATGGCCTTGACGACCTCGCCGACCGGGCAGCTCGCCCACTTCTCGGGACACCCCTTGAGCTGTGCGTGCTGCTTGACCTGGACACGGGCGCGCGAGCGGACAAAGTGCGTCTGCGTTGCCGGCGAGACCGTGTAGAGGATGTGGACTGGCAAAGGGCGAGCGGCCATGAGGCAGGAGCGATCCAGCCGACGGGCATCAAACGCGTCAGAATTGGCCGGCCTCGCACGACGCGCCGGTGCGCTGCCAGCTCGACGGGGGACGTACGATGGATGAGCTTTGGCGGCGTGGTCGACGACCGGGGTGCCATCCTGGGAAGCGGAAGGAGGCGTGTGCGGAGCGAGACCGAGCTTGCGAGTGAGGTGGGCGTGGGTGGTGGTTGGTTTGGAAGGACGGGAGGCTGGACGACAGGGCTGCCAGCCGACTCGAAGGGCGCGCGCGTCGACGCGCCGCCTTCATATTGAAGGCGCCGTCGTCATGGGGGCGCGCGCGTGCCGTCCTGTGCACGGCCAGCCATCGTCTGACTCAAGGCGCTAGCAGGCTCATGAGCTGCAGGCTGACTTCTAGGAGAGGCGCTTGCAGACTGCGAACATGGTTCTGCTGCAGTGTCGCTGTCTGCGGGTGGTCAGGACAGCTCCCTAGACGCGCGCCAGACCGGGTCGGGCGAGCCTCTCGAGCCCGCGCGTGCCAGGCGATCTCGCGCTGCTGCAAGAGGAGCAACCGGCGGCCTCGCTCCTGCATCTGCAGGACGCCGACCCAGCCCAGCCTCTCCTCCTCGTCCTCATCCTCGCCCGACCCATCTCCAAGGCGACCTCCAGCAAGGGCTCCAGCATCCGCGACTGAAGGCTCGAAGCAGAAGCGGACCACCCCCTCTGGATGCCGACGGTCCATCTGCAGCAGAACGGCGCGGCCGCCGACCCGACGCCGGCGGCGGCCCGCGACGAGGCCGAGCAGGCGCACGACGAGGAGCAGATTGAGCAGATCAGGTCCGTAACTGCCCTCGCCTGGGCTGCTGCCAGGACCTCAGCAGCTCACGCCTCCCTGTGCTGTCGGTCAGGCGCTACGAGGACTTTACGACTGTCGGTGAGCTCGGTCCTGCTTCCCCGCCCGCCTGTGCCCTCCGGCTGCGCCCCTTTGACCGGTCCGACGGCTGAACCCCGCTTGCTCCTCTGCCAACTCCTTCTTGCTTAGACTGGATCCAAGACTCGCTGCACGAGCGGACCGTCCACGTCCGGCGGGGGTCGTCGCGGATCCCGCCGATGCCGACAAGCCGCTTCATGCCCCGCGTCCGGCTCGTCGAGGACACGCTGTCCTGGCTCTGGCACTTCACCCTGACGCTCCTCAGCGACGGCGAGGACTGGCTCGTCGTCAGCGCAGTTGGTGCGTCCTGTCTTTGGAGGGGATCACATGCGAAGCGATGGACGCAAGAAGCTGATCAGCACCCTCGGTCTCCCGTCGGCTCGGCAGGCGCCGCCATCGGCCTGATCGCCGCCCTCATCTCGATCCTGACCGAGTGGCTCGCGTCCATAAAGCTCGGCTACTGCACCTCTGGCTGGTGGCTCAAGGAAAAGTTCTGCTGTCTTGGGGCCGACGACGGAGCCGATGGCTCTACGTGCGCTGACTACCACGAGTGGGGCGGCGGTGGGCCTGTCGCCTGGTTCGTCTACGTGACGTGCGCCGTAAGTCGTCCCGCTCACCCTGCTGCAGCCTGCAGACTGCGTGAGCCCGCCGCTGACCGAGGGCGTTGCGTCTACTCCAGATCTGGTTCTCTCTTACGGCAGCCCACCTCGTCAAGGCTTTCGCGCCTTACGCGGCGGGCTCCGGCATCTCCGAGATCAAGTGCATCCTCGGCGGCTTCGGTGCGTCCTATTCTTCTGCGCGGGCCTGACCCTGCGCTGGCGACTGAACGTCTTGAGCCTGCCCTGATCCTGTGACAGTCATCAAGGGTTACCTTGGCACTTGGACGCTCATCATCAAGAGTCTCGCGCTGGTGAGTGCTCATGTCCTCGTTCCCGTCGCTGAACGCTTCCGCGCTGGCTTGCTCACGCCCGCCTGTGACCGGTCGACCACAGCCGCTCGCCATTGCTTCGGGACTCTCGGTCGGAAAGGAGGGCCCCTCAGTCCACATGGCCTGCTGCGTCGGCAACGTCATCGGCGGCTTCTTCGAGCGCTTCGCGACGAGTCACAGTGCGTCCGTCTGCGCAAGGACTCGCCCGTTTGCCGCCCCCAAGACTGATCCCCAGCGAGCTGTCATCCTCGTCCCCTGCAGCCAAGATGGGTGAGATCTTGACAGCCGCTAGTGCAGCCGGTGTCGCGGTCGCTTTCGGCTCGCCGATTGGCGGCGTGCTCTTTGCAATCGAGGTGCGATCGTCGCATCCGATCGCATGACACGCGGGGGGGGGACTGACCCAAGAGCTCGCGTCCGCAGGAGATGAGCCACAACTTCACCAACAAGACGATGTGGAAGTCGTTTGTCTGCGCGCTCGTGGCCGTCGTGACGCTCTCGGTGCGTCGCCGTCATCCTTCCGCTCTCAGAAGGCCTCCTCGTCGGCCAGGCCCGTTCTGACAGCCCGAGGACGCTTGCAGGCCATGAATCCCTATCGGACCGGCAAGCTCGTCCTGTTTCAGGTCTCATATGACCGCGGCTGGCACTACTTTGAGATCCCCATGTTCATCATCATCGGCGTCTTTGGCGTACGTTCATCCGTGGCCCAGACAATCATGCGGCCCGGCGAGCTGACAACCGAGCGATGTCTCTTCTCGTCGATCAGGGCCTCTACGGCGCCTTCGTCGTCAAGTACAATCTCCAGGTCGCATCTTTCCGGCGCAAGCATCTCTCCGGCCACGGCATCACCGAGGCCGTCATCCTCTCGGCAGCGACCGCGCTCGTCTCCTACTTCAACAAATTTCTCCGCATCGACATGACCGAGAGCATGGCGATCCTCTTCAAGGAGTGCGAAGGTGGCGGCGACTACGACAACCTTTGCCAGTGCGTCTGCTGCTGGCCGATCCTGCTCGCCGTATCAGCTACTGATCATGAGCATTGCCTCGCAGAACCTGGGCCCAGTGGCGAAACGTCAACACTCTGCTGCTCGCGACGGTCGTGCGCACGGGCTTCATCATCCTTTCGTACGGCTGCAAGGTCCCGGCCGGCATCTTTGTCCCGTCGATGGCTGTCGGCGCGACCTTTGGCCGCATGGTCGGCATCATCTCAAAGGCGATGCACGCGTGCGTACCCTGTCCAGCTCGCATTCTCATCCAGGCCGCTAATCCTCATTCCTAATCATCGCAGAGCCAACCCTGAGTCGTCCTGGTTCGGCGGCGTTTGTTCGCCCGACGTCCCCTGCATAACGCCGGGCACCTATGCGCTCCTTGGCGCTGCCGCCGCTCTCTGGTTCGTTCAACGCGATCTACTGTTCGACCGCAAGGACGTGTGCTGAATTTTTGCCACTCCCAACTTGCAGCGGTGTCACCCGTATGACGGTCACCGTTGTCGTCATCATGTTTGAGGTCACGGGCGCTCTTGACTACGTTCTGCCGACGATGGTGCGTCTCCTCGGGCCGAGGCAGGCCTCGCCCTTACCTGGCGCTGACGGTTGGTTCCCGAACCCGCTCAGATCGTCGTCCTCGTCGCCAAGGCCGTCGGCGACTCATTTGGGAAGGGCGGGATTGCCGACCAGATGATCAAGCTCAACGGCTACCCCTTCCTCGAAAAGGAGGACTCGGAGGGCAACGACGACGCTTTCCTGCAGCCCAGTGCGCACTCACCATCGTGACTGCCTTGCATCTCGACTAAAAACACTGACGCGTGCCCGTGATTCCTTGCAGTCCGCAACATCATGAAGCGCGAGATCATCGCCATGAGGGCCTCTGGTGTGCCCCTTTCCGAGATCGAGCACGTCCTCAGCTCAAGCAAGCTCCAGGGTTTCCCCGTCGTCAAGTCGGCAAGCGATGCGACTGTCGTCGGGTATATCCGCCGAGCCGAGCTGCGCTTTGCGTCTGGTGCGTTTTTTCGCTCGTCGATGCTCAAGACGAGCGCTGACCCGAAGCCTCGCTAACCTGCGGACTAGACAAAGCGAAGCGGATGACGCACCTCTCGCCTGACGCGACCTGCACTTTCCGCATGTCGGACGTCGACTCGTCGCATCTCCACCGGCACTCTGAGTCGGCGATGGCTGGAGCACCCTCCAGTCGCCAGCCTGGCGATGCCGACGGCTGGGAGTGGGACGCAGAGAATGAGCTAGAGGAGGCGCTAACAGAGGACGCGCGCGGGAGCGATCACGCCGACTTCGGCGCCTACGTCGACCAGGTGCGTCGTTTTACTCGCGCGCAGAACTGCACATGCCCGCGCTAACGCGAACGCTCGAATTAGACACCGCTCTGCGTCTCGGAGAAACTCCCACTAGAGATCGTCATGCAGCTCTTCAGACGGATGGGGTACGCCTGCCTCCCATCGTCCCTTTCAAGCGAACGTCCCTCTTGCTGACTCTGCGCCTGCCTTGTCAGCCCTCGCGTCATCCTCGTCACGCACGAGGGCAAGCTTGTCGGGCTCGTGACCGTCAAAGACGTGCTGCGGCACGAGGCGACGATGGAGCACGAGCACGACGCCGCCTCGCCGACGGCTTGGGAGGAGCGCCAGTGGGAGGAGCGTGTCGGACTCGAGGGCGTGCTCGAGGAGGCCTGGGACTGGGCGAGCGGCCTCTTCCGCTTTGGGCGGCCGCGAAGCCCCATGTCTGCCCAGGCGATCCCAGAGGCATCCGACTACGAGCTCGCCGACCGCGACGGCTCAATCGACGAACGGCGAGGGCCATCCCTGCCGAGGTAGTTTAGATGGTCTCTGACCGATTAGATGCGTCCTGAGCAGGTTCGGGCGCTCAGAAGATCGGCGAAAGATGGGCAGGTCAGAGTCGCCAGGTGATGGAAGGAAACAGGTCGACGGCGCTCGTCGCTCGAAGTAAAGAGCAAATCGTTGAGCTTGACGGGGCATCTTTATCGTTTGGATGGGGCACTATTGCAAATGGACGATGCCGGGCTGAGCAGGAGAGAAGAAAGTGTTCGTGTAGCGCGCAGGTCGCGTGATGAGATCGGAGGAGCAATCTAGAGTGGGGCGTAGGTTTTGATGTACACGTGAGGGAGGCGAGGCAAGGCAATGTGGCAGGAGGCGCGGCCGGCCAGGCCGCCGCTTACTTGCGGCCCTGGATGGCGAAGCGGGCGCCGCTCGATGCCGCCTCGCATGCGCTCGCGTCGGCCGACGGCTTGAAGCCGGCGACGCACGACTCGACGATGCAGGTCCCCGCGGCGCAGGTGACGCCGTCGGCGTTGGCGATCGCCGTGCAGTCCTGGCCGGCCTTGTTGCCCCGGAAGGGCGTCACGCAGCCGCCGCACGACTCGATGTT
>Ga0308160_10000731_pt1 | contig 55698 bp, 47 predicted proteins | sample PhyFR1_FD_201036 | JGI IMG/M metagenome (GOLD analysis project Ga0308160, IMG submission 201036) | Phyllosphere microbial communities from UC Gill Tract Community Farm, Albany, California, United States - DLSLF.R1 | ecosystem: Host-associated > Plants > Phyllosphere > Unclassified | place: USA...
GCCGTACATGGTCGGCTCATTGCTGGCGATCATCCTGGTGCGTTGCCTCACGCCTTGGCAGTTGGCCGAGATTCCCGGCGGGCGCAAATGCGGCCAATGGGTGGTGGGCATCGGTATCGGCCTGCACTTCACCCCGGTGGTGATCGAGCAGGTGATGAGCCACTTCGGCCTGATCTTCTTCGGCGCGCTGGTCACCAGCCTGTCGAGCGTGGTCGGCGTGTGGCTGATGCGCCGCAGCGGTGAAGATCGCGCCACTGCGTTTTTCTCCAGCATGCCGGGCGGTTCCGGCGAGATGGTCAACCTCGGCGCACGCAATGGCGCAGTGCTCAGCCGCGTCGCGGCGGGCCAGAGTTTGCGGGTACTGGTGGTGGTGTTGTGTGTGCCGGCGATCTTCAAGTACTTGCTGGATGGCGGTACGCCGCAGTTTCATCCGGCTCCGGTAAGTTGGGCCTGGCTGGCGGTGCTGTTTCCGGCCGGTGCGCTGGTAGCCTGGGGCTGGCAGCGCTTGCGTCAGCCTAACCCGTGGTTGTTCGGACCATTGCTGGTCAGTGCGACGGCCAGCGTGATGTGGGACCTGCATATCGGCCTGCCCGACGGCGGCAGCCAGATCGGCCAATGGCTGATCGGCAGCGGTTTGGGCTGCCACTTCAACCGTCAGTTTTTTCGTCGTGCGCCGTCCTTCATGGGCCGAACCTTGATCGGCACGGCGCTGACCATGGCACTGGCGACGCTGGCGGCGGTGGGCTTGAGTGCCCTCACCCACTTGGACTTGCGCTCGCTGACCCTGGGCATGATGCCCGGCGGCATTGCCGAGATGAGCCTCACGGCCGAAACCTTGCAACTGTCGGTGCCACTGGTGACGGCGATGCAGGTGATGCGGTTGTTGTTTGTGTTGTTTCTGGCGGAGCCGTTGTTCAGGCACTGGAACCGCCAGCCCTGACATCAGCGGTTCAAGTGGCCCGTCCTGGGCCACTGACCACTCGTCGTCACTGTCATTTCTCACAGCTAGTCAACGCCGGGTCGCAGGGTATTGAATCCTCTGGCGGCCCCCTCACTTCGCGGTCGCCTTTCGTACGGTTCACACAGGATTGCGACCATGAATCAAGACATCGACCCCGCGCTGTTGCTCTTGGAAACGCCCGCTACGCCTTCCTCATCACAACCCGATGATTTGCGCCTCGAGGGGTTTACCCTTCCCCAACCCGCCGGCGCACTTCTGACACCGGCGTCCTTTGCCAGCGTACCGTTTTCTGACCTGCCCCTTTATCTGCCAACCCTGAGCAACCCGGTGGTGGGCTACGATGGCGGGCTTAATCGCGCGGCGCTGAATGTCGACGGCAAGGGGGTGGCCTGTATCCTGCTGCCCTATCTTGACCAGTCCGAAAGCGACTTCATTGAGCTGCGGCTCAATAATGTCCGGGCCGACTTTCATACCGTCACTCAGGACGAAGCAGAAAACAGCAAGCAAATTGTCCTGTATGCGCCCAGCGACCTTTTTTTTCTCGAGGTCCGGAATACGCTGCAAGCCTTCGTCACTCGCATTAGCGGCGGGGAGGAACAGACCAAGCGCTTCACTCTCCTGGTTGACAGTGAACTGCCCGGCGGGCGTGACCCGATTGAATGCACGAGAGAGAACGACAACCTGCCGCTGCCGCGCTTCCCTCAGCACATCATCGACTTTGGGGTGAACAAGGACAGCGCGGGCTCGCCCATACCGGTCATTATCGACTTTTACCCCGTCAAACGAGAGATGCCAGCGGTCAATTATCGCAAAGTGCGCGATCGTATTCGCTTGAGCATTGGCGGGGTCATTGTCGAGCACCGTGTCACCGAGTTCGAAGCCTCGGGCCAGGATCCCATCACGGTATTCATCAACCCAGGTATCTGGCCTCAGGTCGGCAGTGGCGTGCACATCTGTGTATACAATGTGGTCGACGAAGTGGGCAACGCCTCCGATGGGTTTTCCGCGGTGCAGGTGATTGAGGTGCGACTGGAGGATTCGACCGAACCCTTCTTGCCGGCCCCCTTCATTTTTGGGACTGGCGAGGATGAAGATGGCAATGAATTTCTCAACTACGACCAGCTCAACGGCATCGATGCCAAGATTACTGTGCCAGTCCGCGGCATGGGCTACCTGGACAATGACACCATCCGTGTGCGGGTCTATGGGCTGACACAGGACGATGTACGCATCATCAGCTTCTACGATTTCACCGTCACCTCCACCACGACGATGTTCGCCAATATCGAGTGGCCCAACGCCGATATCCAGCCTTTGGTCGGCGGCTGGATCCAGATCACTTATCAGCGCCTTCGGGCCGGTGTACCGCCTCGCAACTCCGAGGAGACACGGATCAATATCACCGGCACCCCCGTCGACACCGGTTTGCCCGCGCCACTCGTGCCCGATGCTAACGGCGGGGTACTGCCGCCAACAATCGATCCGGTGGTCGTGCATATCTTGGCCTACGCCGGGCAGGACCCCAACGATCGCATCACCCTGGTGCTGGAAGGCACCTATGCCAACGGGCGCCCTTACTACGCCGAGTACAGTGACCGCGCCGGCAACGGCGATATTTACTTTGAGTTGCCCAACGGCCCCAACGGCGACATTGCCCAGCTGGAAGGCGGACGTCTCCGGCTGTCCTTCCGGGTCAATGGCGCGGCGGAACGACCACCGTCGAAATCGCTAACCCTTGATGTCGGCGGCTCTTATGCCTCACTTCCGGCTCCCGTGCCACGCCAGGCGCCGCCACCGGACTACGTGTTCGATCCGGACACCCACCGCGGCAACCTGAATGTCACCGTCACCCACCACGCCGCGTTTGTGCTCGGCGCCACGGTTACCCTGCATTTCGAAGGCAGCGCCCCCGGCGGCAGTGCTCCGCCCGTCGCAATCTTTATCGACAATAACTGGTTCGGCCATGACCTGCCTTTCACCATCCCACGGCTTTACGTGATCGCCAATTTGAACGGCACGGGCAGGCTTTACTACACCGTACAAGTACCAGGCCAACGCACGTTGTTCTCCGTTGAAGTGGTGCTCAAGGTGGGGGCGGCCTTGAACCTGCCGGTGCCGCTGGTGCTGGAAGGCACAGTGATCACACCGACCCTGACGCGTCTGAACCCCGAGCATGTGCTGCCGCCACGCCCGGAAGTGGTGACGTTCCGGGTGAGCTACAGCCCGATGCTGGCCAGCGATCAGATCAAGGTGCGCATCATCGGCGCTGCGGGGCTCGGCACACCGGATATTCCAAGCAAACCCGGTATTCCGGAACCGGGGGAAAACTATGTCAGCTTTACCGTCGCCAACTACTTTGTCGGCGCCAATCTCGGCACGAACTGCCAGGTGTTTTATGAGGTGCTACGCGACCATGCCTTGACCATCTCAAAAGAGCTGACCCTGCAGGTGCAAGACCTGCCGGCGCAGGAGCTGGATCTGGTACGGATTCCAGAAGCGGTGGGGGACCAGGTTGAAACCAACAAGGCCTACACCGTGCGGGTGGACGGCTGGCCGTTCATGAAGCCTGGGCGGGCGGTGTGGATTGACCTGCTCAGCAGAAGCAATTATGCGCTGCGGATAGGCACTGTAGTGAGTGCGACTGAGTTCAGCGCACGGAGGATTCAAGTGGCGATACCGGCGGAGTACCTGCGATTGCTTAGCGATAAGGATGAGTTGCAGGTCAAGGTGCTGGTGTCGCTGGATGGCACGGGGAACAAGGGGTCGGCGAGGGGGTTGGAGATTTCGCCACCGTATAGGGTCAAGAGGGCTTCGGGGGTGGTTGAAGGGGCAATCGCGGTGGGCAACACGCCCAACCACCTTGCGCTTAGTTCTGACAACTCGAGACTCTATGTGGCCAACTATGGCAGTAAAACGGTTTCAGTCATCGATACCGCTACACGTAAAGTGATACACACGATCTCACTTACAGCGGCACCTCGCGGCATAGCCATTCATCCAAACGGCCAAACCTTGTATGTCAGCGTTGAACTGAATGTGACGCTTGCCATTGAGACTGAGAACTTCCAGACAATCAAAACCATTACTGGAACTTTTCCCTATTTCGCAGCATTGTGCTTGAACCCTACAGGTTCACGCCTATATGTGGGTAGCTATGCCTACAACTACATCCAAGAAATCGAGACCTCAACCAATACAAGCATAAGGTATCTCACCGGCAGCAGTTATTCACATGCACTCACAACCAACCGATCTGGCAGTCGACTTTACTCAACGAGTTCCTACTTAAGTGAATTCAATCAATCTACCGGCACGCTTATAGGCGCCTATTACAATGGATCTGACTCTTACGGCATTGCCTACAGCCCTACTGAAGAAGTCCTCTATGTGACAACCTATGGTTCGACACCTACCAATGGCGGCCTGAATATACTTTCAACAATGACCACTCCACCCTCCCTGATCAAGAAATTCGAGAACCTACCTCAGCCCTGGGGAATAGCATTCACACCAAACGGCGATAAAGCGTACATGTGCCTGCACGCAGACAACTCGATAAAAATCATCGATACGGCAACCCGACTCATCACTGGAGAAGTCAATACCACTACCCACCCGCTGGATCGTCCAAAAGAAATTGTTATCAGCTCTGATGGCGGGCTGGCATACGTTGCCAACTCCGGAAATAACAATGTCATTATCGTCAGTCTTTAAGCCATAAAAAATGCCCCCGCTCTTTCGAGAGGGGGCATTTTTTCTACCGGTATAGTTTTAACTACCACCAATCCCTGGATTCACCGACTTAGAAATCATACCGCAACCCCACATTCACCCCATACGGCTGCTTGATGTTCTTCCCGGTGCTGCGCTCAACATCCGCATGCAACTTCAGGTTCTGCGACACCGACATCGCCACACCCGCCCCCAGCTTCAGGCGAGAACCCGACAGGTCGTTGTTGAACGCGTTGTCGTTGACGAACACCTTATTGCTCTGGTCGAACTCGTGGGCCACCGCAGCCTTCAAGTACGGTTGCAACACGCCGCCGCTTTCCAATTGAATATTGCGCCCCACCGTTGTACCGATTTCACCGATGACCGAACTTGAACGGTCGCCCTTGGCGTCCAGGCCATTATCCAGCGTGTAGCTTTGGGCCTGGGTAATCACCGCCGCCAACTGACCATACGGCTCGACGAAATAACCGTCGTCCAGGCTGATATGGCGACCGACTTCCGCCGACGCGCCCATCGCGTTTTGCGTGTAGTTGCCCTTGGCTTTCTTGCCGTCGCTCATCGCCACCTTGGACTCGTTGTGCATGCGGTTGAACTTGACCACGCCGTCAAAATAGAAGCCGCTCTCGGCATCCATCCACGTGGCATAACCGCCCACGTAGTAGCTGTTGATGGTGGCGCTGCTGCCACGGTTCAGGTCCAGGTCCGAGGTGCTGTGACCCGCCATGGCACCGATCAGCCACTGGCCGTCGCCGCCTTCTACCGGCGCGTCGGCACCGAGGGTAAAACCACGTTGCGACTGGTTATAACCCAAGCCCGTCTTGTCGTTGGACACTTCGTATTTGTTGCCGTAGGCGCGAGTCCACAGGCCTGCGGATTTGCCGTCGCTGAAGCGCAATTCGCCCATGCGGGTACGCAGGGTGGTCATTTCACCCAGCAGTACACTTGGCGCAGCATTGAACAACGCAAGCACGGAGTTGGTGCTCGGGCTGATCACTTTGCTGTCCGGGTCGAGGTACCAATCCTTGCTCTCGTTGTCATCGATCAGGCTGTAGGAGTAAGTCCCCACGTCCACGCGATCACCCAGCAGGCTGAACTTGGCAACGCCATCCGCGGTATGTACCACGTGCAAACGGTCATCGCTCAAGGGGTCAGCGCCGCTGCTGGCGATCAACAGTTGGTGCTCGCCCGCAGACGTGCCGGTGACGTTGAGGAAGTCGCCCTTTTGGGTGGAAAAGTCCACGCTCATGAGGAAGGTGCCGTTCCCCGACAGGTTTTCCACGTCGAGTTGGTAGAAGTGCCCCGTATCGCCGAACTTGATGTTGCCGCCAGACAGCAGCAAATCGCCAACCTGTTGGTCATCGACCATGACCCACGTTGCGTCGTTGCTGATTGCAAGTTTTTCGACATTCTCCAGGCGACCTGTGAGGATCGAGCCATTGTCGAGGCCGACGCTGGCACTGCCACCGTTGTTGATCACATCGCCGTTCATGATCGCGCGGTCCAGGCTCAGGTCCAGCACACTTGACGCACCGACCTGAATATTGCCGGTAAGGGCAGTGTTGCTGACGCGCATATCCGCCGAGCCACCATTGGTCAGCTCCACCATATTGCCATTGCCCCCCACCAGGGTGGAGCCGTTGCCGATGTTGATCTGGGTGCCGCCTGGGTAATCCACCAGGATTGCCGCGCCCGTTTCGCCCACCACTTCGGTTTGATTAAGTGTCAATACGGACGGGTTATCCTGGGTAGGAAGACGGTAAGCCACAATACCGTTGGTGCCACCGACGATACGGCTCTTGTTGGCCGTCAGTTGGCCGTCATAGGACGCCAAACCGTTCTTGCCGCCATAAACCTCCGTGCCATTGAGCGTCAACGCGCTGGCACCATTGAGCATGATACCGTCGGTCGCACCTTCAATCAGACTGTTGCTGACAACCACGCTGGAACCCTGGGTGCCCCGGGAGCCAACAATCATGCCGACGCCGCCGGCACTGGAAATATAAGCATCTTGAATGTTGGCCTGGCTGCCATAAAGCGCCACGCCCACTTCAGAGCCCACAGTAGCTTTAACCTGGCCTCCGGTCATATTGAAGGTGGAGCCGTAAGCCAGGACGCTGACGATATCGGCGCCATTGGAGGTCAGCGTTGCATCGGTAACTTTATAGCGGTCGCGCTGCGCGTTTTCGTCAATAACGACATTCTGGCCAGGATGAATATCGACAGCGAAAGCCTGTGTGGCCGCCAGGGAAAACGGCATGACCGCCAATACTTTAATAACGCTCGCGAGCCGGGAAAGGGCAAAAGATGTTTCATTACTCAAGGGGTAGTACCTCTATTCGGGTGACTGAACAAGCCAAGCGACTACAGGACCAGCGGCTCAGGCTTTCAGAGGCGAAAAGAGTACGGAACGAGGAGGGCGATGCATGTAAGTCGAATCCCGACGTACGTAGGATTTATCTTAATCACGCACCGCCAAAGGGTTTTTGATGAGGGGGGGATAGCGCACGGGGTAAAACAGCACGAGCCGATGAGGCAACCCTCAACGGCTCGTGCATTTCAAACAGCGGGTAACGGGTTTGTTATCCGCAGATACTGCCGTCAGCGTTATAGCGGGTCAGATACACAACCGTCGGGTCAGACTCTCCCTGCGTAACGCCATCCGCCTTTATGATCCGATAGTACGACTCGATACGCCCTTTCAGGACGGGCTGGATAAAGCTCGGGAACGGTATGGTACGCAGCTCTCCTGGATGCCCCGGTACATTATGATCACCCACCACAGTGACAGGGTCGAACGTATGTTCAACCGTGACAATGTCGGAAAAAACATCATCAGGACCATACACCACCCACACCAAAATCACTTGATCGCCGATACGCAGGTTTCCAGGGTCCAGGATTTTTATCCTGATGCCATTGGGAACACCTTGCTGGCAGGTAAGTGCTAACAGGCCACCGCCCGCAGAACTCGCATCGGGGTATTCGATCGGGACGATATCTGAGAGTTCGGCAGCGAAGACATCAACCGGCGTTTCCAACGTCAAGATCAGGTTATTGTTATTGCCGTTAGTGATGCCTGCCCAAACCGGTATGTCTTCCCCGTTACCACGCAGAGCAATCACACTTGCAGGGATCGTAATCTCGAATTGCGCAGCGGTCTCGTCCGCCACGGTTACGGTGTAAGGAGGCGCAAGGGCGGGTATGCCTCCCCAGAAGATCTGAATCATGTGGCCGGCAAGCGCTCCGGGGTACACATCAAAGCGCGCGATAGCGTCTCCCTTGTCCCCTGCCCCGATGATATTGATCAGCCCTTCTGAAGACTCCACTTCGATCAGGCCCAGGTTCGGGTTGACCGGGCCCGGATCGTCAGGACTCCCACCTGCCGAGGTCAAATCCACATCCACGATGATCGTGGCTGAATAGTCTGAGGGTGTGCCCGCACGAATCACCCGGTAGCGGACGTGTGCCTGATAAGGTGCAGTCAGTCCGCCCGCATCTCTCAGTACATTCCACGGGATCTCCACACGCTGTGGCCAAGTCAGGGACGTCAGGGTGTGGGTGATAAGCTCGCCATTGAAGTCAATCTGGATATCATCGCCCACTTTGGCATTGTCATAGCCGTCAATGAAGACCTCCGCCTGACCCAGTTGCGCGTCGGTAAGGTCCAGGGGCGCCGCTGGAATACGGGGGGGAGTCAGGTTGTCTGGAGAGGGCTCGGTAACCACCGTCACCATCGCCAACTCCGGCGGCCACGAGGTGTTGTTTCCAGCACGGTCTGTATACCGGTAGGCGATATATTTCAGGCCCGGGCCTTGGTCCACAATTTGAGCGGTTGTCAACGTGACCACGAACGGAGCATTCGTTCTGGGTACGGGGCCATTGAATATGGGGACAGGGTTAGGGAACCCCCAGTACACCATCAAACGGTCACCCGCTTGGAAATCAAGCCGGCCAGGGACCGTTAACGGAAGTTCATTACCGTGCTCTGCCAACGCCTCCAGGGTCAGTGTGAGGCCCACCCAGGCGGGGAAGATGATCGCCTCGGGTAACACCCTGGCATTGGGATCAAGACGGTCAATGGTCACGCGCGTATTGCCGGATCGTTCATCGGAACCCACCCCGACAAATATCTCGTAGCTCAGTCTTTTTTCGCCGTGCTCGCCGATGTCCTGTTCCGGAATTGAAAAAGTGTAAGGCCACGTGTGCGCGGACAGCGGTTTTGAAAACGGTATACGCGGGCCATACGGCACGCCATTGATATAAACCTGTAATAAATCAGGATTGGAACCTGGAATCGGGAAGTTATCCGTCCACCGATCAATTTCACACATGACGCCTTGTGTATAAAGTGTCGGCAAATGCATCAAAGTAGGTTGCCCATCGGGTATATCAGGGAGGGCGTTGGTAACACGCAAGTCGTCGACAATATACGCCCCTCCCGGCGAATGACCTCGTGGATATCGTTTTAATAGAATGTCTGCAGGCTGGGACGGAGGGTTATTTCCGCTGGTTGGGTTCGCCATGGGTAGGTACTCAAGAGATTAAGGACAGTGTTTGCCCAATAAAACTGAACCTGGGTCACATCCATTAAAATCCCTTTGGCTTCAATACACAGCCTGTCAAATTTGACAGCTGCACAATGCGAAAAAGTATGTATCAGGGCGATAACAAGCGGTTACCGGTTTTTTTATAACCAGCCACCGTAAGCATGCCCCCAGTAACGCTATAAACGTCTAAGCAGTTTTGAGGCGCTGACACCCAAAACTGGCCCTATCAACAAGGGGTGCAAACGCCTTTATGGCCAATCACCGCTAATAAAAAAGAGGGCTTACGCCCTCTTAATCAAGTCAATCCCTGCAAACGCTACTGGCCACTCGACGGCCCAAGGCAAGTGCCTCCACCCGGCCGTTTAAGGTCGATATAAATAAGCTTTCTCAACGACAGTCCGGTAGGCCCTGAGGCCTTGAACAATCGGTAAGAAACAACTGCCGAGCCAAAATCGCCAACGAGCCCCGGAAGCGTAATCAACGGGTTAAAGGGCAGGATCTGGATTCGTGCCATACCGACGTCACGATCATCGGTTGTCAGTCGGTGATCGAACCAGACGTCCGTGCCCTCAAAGGGCTCTCCACTGCCATTTTTGCTCGGATAGCTTTTCCAATACAGACGGACGGTGTCGCCGACCTCGAAATGCTGTGCGTTCCAATCTACGCCCAAGAACACACCCTCCCAAGGCTGCGGTACGGTGCCGCAGGAAACAAAGTCACGATCACTGTCGTTCAGCAACCGCGGCCGCAGCAAACCGATCAACGTGTCAAACTCCACCCGCACTGACGTAAACGGGCTGCGCTGGCGGTTGATGCCATTCTCGGTCCAGTAGTAGACCTCAAGCGCCGGGTTGGAGCCGATCGAGACAACTGTCCAGGGTACTAGAATGATGACGAGCTTGCCTGCGACGTCGCCTGGCTGCACCACATACTCGCCGGCGTACGTCTCATCATTGCCCCAGTACAACTTCAACCGCTCACCTACGACTAGGTTATGAGACAGCGGTACTTCCGCAGGCACCGGCCCCGGCGCATCGACGGCAGTCACGATATTATCGCCGGAGACGCCTTTTACAGTGACCCTCTCCAACCCTGGATTGATCGGGTCAGGGCCAATGGGATCAGGCCCCGCAACGGTCAAGTCAACCAGGTAGAAACTGTCGGGTGAGTCCTGCGATGCACTATCTCGTTGGTACAGGTAACGTACCCGCACCGGGTAGCTACTGTCGAAGCCGCCGGCCGCCAGAATCGGCCAGGGCACTGACACCGGAATGGGCCATTGCTGTACCGCTCCGATGGTAATCGGAGTCAGCGCATGGGTGTTCCAGAACGGAAAAATTTTGTCGCCAGGGGCTGCGTCGGTGATCAGCGGGATCGACACGGTGACGATTTGGCGCACATCCTCCAGGTCGACCAATCCATCAACTTCCGCCAGCGGCACCAATGGACGCGGCAGGTCAGGCAGCGTCGCCAACGACACCTTAAGCTCCACCGGCGCAGAAAACGGCCCCACAACACCTGCCCTGTCAGTCAGTGAATAAGAGGCAAAACGTCGCCCTGGGCCTGATGTGCGTACAAATGCCTCAGGGAAGGTGAACTCAATGGGCGCGCCTTCAACATGCACACGCTCAATCACCAGGGTGCCTGCCAGCTTAACATCGGGGAACTCGCCCCAGAAAAAAATGGCCTCATCCTCGGTACGCATATCCGCCCATCGAGGCACCCGTGCAGGTACTCCGGCGTTTGCGACCAGGTAGTCATCCGTCACCTCGATCAGTACCTCGTCCGCAAACTCGAGTTCCAGGCCGGGGTTGCCTGAGTTGGGGGCCGTCTTATCCACATTGATAAAAGTCACAAACGATTCGGTCAAGGGCACAAACACCGAACTGACTCGGTAGGTCAAGCGATGAATACCACCCGTTGACAGGATGTGCCCCGGCACCTCTACAGTCAGTGGAAACACCACGTCCGGGTCGTACGGGCCCTGAATCGTGTGCGTATGTTCAACTTTTGCGTCCCATAAGAACTCCACCAGCGTGTTAACCGGGAAATCGGAGAAATGGACCGGCCATACCCGCTCGATAACCACCCTTAACGGCTGGTCTTGCAGACTCAATGGCAAGGTGTATGCCGCCTCGTCCCACAACAACGGCAGTGCCTCAGCCGGGATCGGGTTATCCAGAGTCATGATGGACTCGGAACGTTCGCGAGGGGGGCTCTTTTCGACACCGGGCAGTAACGGGTCACCGTGCTGCGCGTCAGAGGGCAGATTCGACTCGGACATGTTGACTCTCCTTGAGCAATCAATCGACGATCGACCATTGACTACCGTCCTGGTGATCACCAGATCGACAAGGCCAAGGAGATTATTAAATGCCCAAAACAGCACACGGGATACTGTCGGAAATAACAGGTAGCCCGCTTACCTCAGAACGGCGGTAACGCCCAATCAATAGGTGTTTCGCCGCTTTGCTCAAGAAACTTGTTGGCGCGGCTGAAATGCCCGCAGCCCAGAAACCCGCGATATGCGGACAACGGCGACGGGTGCACCGACGTGAGCACCAGGTGCTTAGTGGCATCGATCAGCTTCTGCTTGCCCTGGGCATGGGCGCCCCACAGCAGGAACACCAGGTGCGGCTGGTGCTGGCTGACCACTTCGATAATCCGATCGGTAAAGAACTGCCAGCCCTTGCCCGCGTGGGCATTGGCAGTGGCGCGCTCGACGGTCATGGTGGTGTTGAGCATCAACACGCCCTGGTCGGCCCAGCTTTGCAGGCAGCCGTGGTTGGGAATGTCGATGTTCAGGTCGCGCTTGAGCTCTTTGTAGATATTGACCAAGGACGGCGGCGTCGGCACGCCAGGTTGCACCGAGAAGCACAAACCGTGGGCCTGACCGGGGCCGTGGTAAGGATCCTGGCCGAGGATGACCACCTTGACCTTGTCCAAAGGCGTGGAATTGAGCGCATTGAAAATCAGCGGGCCGGGCGGGTAGATCTCTTTGCCGGCGGCATGCTCCTGGCGCAGGAACTCACGCAGTTCGGCCATATAGGGCTTGTCGAACTCATCACGCAGGGCGTGTTTCCAGCTGGGTTCGAGTTTGATACGGTCGCCTTCGGTCATAGTTGAATTGTCTTGTAAAAAATAATGAGGCGAACCCTAGGAAAGCCGGCCTTGCTTGTCAATTGATCTGACACACCATCGGCACTTTCCCACGAAGCGATCATACTGATCCTTCACCCTCCCGAATGAGGTCACAATGAACCTGCACTTCGAAGAGCTGACTGGCAGCGACGGTGCCCGCATCGGCATCGCCAGCCTTGATGCTGAAAAATCCCTGAACGCCCTGTCCCTGCCGATGATCCAGGCTTTACATGATCGCCTGGATGCCTGGGCCAAAGACCCGAATATCGTTTGCGTGCTGCTGCGCGGTAACGGACCCAAGGCCTTTTGCGCCGGTGGCGAGGTGCGCAGCCTGGCCATGGCGTGCCGTGAACAGCCCGGCGAAGTGCCCGCCCTGGCGGCGCAGTTCTTTGCCGCGGAGTACCGCCTTGATTACCGTCTGCACACCTACCCCAAGCCGCTGATCTGCTGGGGCCACGGCTATGTGCTGGGCGGCGGCATGGGCCTGCTGCAAAGCGCCGCCATCCGCATCGTCACGCCGAGCAGCCGCCTGGCCATGCCCGAAATCAGCATCGGCCTGTACCCGGATGTGGGCGCCAGTTGGTTTCTGTCGCGCTTGCCGGGCAAGCTCGGTTTATTCCTGGGCCTTACCGGCGCGCACATCAACGGCCGTGATGCACTGGACCTGGGCCTGGCCGACCGTTTCCTGCGCGACGATCAACAGGACGAACTGCTCGATGGCCTGCTGCAACTCAATTGGCAGGAACAGACCGCGATGCAGCTCAACAGCCTGCTCAAGGCCCTGGCCCAGGAAGCAGTCAGCCAACAGCCCGAGGCCCAATGGCTGCCGCGCCGGGCGCAGATCGACGAATGGTTGGACGTTGGCGACGTGCGCTGTGCCTGGCGCGCCTTGAGCCCGCTGCGTGACCACGCTGATCCGCTGTTCAGCCGTGCCGGCACGACCTTGAGCGAAGGCTGCCCGCTGACCGCACACCTGGTGTGGGAACAGATCCAGCGCGCCCGTCATTTATCCCTCGCCCAGGTGTTCCAGATGGAATACACCCTGAGCCTCAATTGCTGCCGTCACCCGGAGTTCAGCGAAGGCGTGCGCGCACGCTTGATCGACAAGGATCACAAACCCCATTGGCATTGGCCGGATATCAATACAGTCCCGGACGCCGTGGTGCAGGCGCACTTTCACAAGGCGTGGGAAGGCCGCCATCCGCTGGCGGACCTGTCCGACTACTGATTGTTTCACCCACAAAAAACGGCGCTTCCTGCGCCGTTTGCATTCAACACCGATCAACGGTGACCGCCACGGCCTCCGCCATGATCACGACCGCGGCCATCGCGGCCATCGCGCCCGTGCTCCCGATTGCCCCCATGGTCGCCCCAGCCCTGGTTCGGATAAGGCCGGTAACCGGCCCTTGGCCCCGACGGGTAGTAACGGGGTGCCGGTTGGTAATAACGCGGCGCCGAGTAGTAACGCGGTGCGGGTGCGTAATAGCGCGGCGATGGGTAGTAGTCACGGCGGTATTGATACGCCGGACCACCACCGTAGTAATACGCCGGCGCCGGTGAGGCGTAGACCTCGGATCGATAGTAGCTCTGGCCTCCATCGTAGTAGGGCACACAAGCAGAAAGGGTCAGACCGAGTAAAGCGCTGAGTAGCAGTCGTCGATACATGGCGGCCTCCTGGACCGCGAAAGAGCACCTCCAGCGACGCGGGAGGGCGGCATTCAGCTTTCACCGAATGACGAAATATCTGACATCAAAAACCGAATCTGGTGCGTTCTGGTAACGACTTGATACATCTACACCAGCCGAAACTGCGTTGGCGGCGCATCGCTGCCCATTGGTCGGGGTTTTCAGAAGGGGTGGAACATTTTTGGGTGTATTGAAACTTTAAATAATTGGATAGTGTCACTATGACATCGCACAATAGCAAGGAGGCTCTAGCGCGAGCTTTCCACCCTATAACCTCGGATTTAAGCCATGAAGATTTCAACCAAACTGTTGCTCTCCTTTCTACTGTGCGCAGTCGTCACCCTGGGTGTGGGCTTGCTGGGTATTAAAGGCGTGGTTCGCCTCGCCACCGCACTCGAACTGACGTTTTCCAACAATCTGGTCTCCGTCAGCACCACCGCAGCCACTCTCAACGGCTTGGTTGCCCACAACCGCGGCTTATACCGCTTGCTGGATGCCAGCCAGGGCGACGTGTCCCAGCAAGATCGCGATCGCGTGCGCCAGGACATCGCCAAAGAACTGGCGAACAGCCAGGCTGCCTACAAGATCTATCGCGCCACCCCGCTGGAGGACGACGAGCGGGCCGCAGGCGACAAGCTCGACCTGCTCTTGCCCACCTACATCAGCAACTCCGAACGCATTATGTCGCTGCTCGAAAGCAACCAGCTCGAGCAGGCCCGCGCTCAGCTCAACAGCACCAACAATGAGATTTTCCGCCAAGCGCGGGACCTGATCCGCGTGATGATCGAGTCCAACAACCGCCAGATCAAAGAAGGCTCCATCGCCGCTGATGACCTGCGCAACAGCGCACTGACCTGGATGATCGGCGGCATCGTGCTGGCCTTCATTATCGCCATCACCATTGGTGTGTTGATCACCCGCCTGATCACCCGCCCCATCGCCCAGGCCGTGGAGAGCGCACAACGCATTGCCAGAGGTGACCTGACCCAAGCCATCGTCACCGAGCGCACCGACGAAGCCGGGCAACTGCTGATGGCGCTGGCCGATATGCAGGGCGGCTTGAAAAGCACCCTGGTGGAAATCGCCAACGCCTCTGACCAGCTTGCTTCAGCAGCAGAGGAACTCAGCGCGGTCACCGAAGAAAGCAGCCGGGGCCTCACCCGCCAGAATGACGAAATCCAACAGGCCGCCACCGCCGTCAACCAAATGACCGCAGCGGTGGACGAAGTGGCGAGCAACGCGGTGTCCACTTCTGAAGCCTCGCGCCAGGCCACCACCGAAGCCGAAGAAGGTCGTGAGCAAGTGGCCCAGGCCGTGTCCGGCATGGGTTCGATGGTGGTCGAGATCAATGAGTCGACGCAGTCGGTCGCCGACCTCGCGGGCCAGGTCCGGGAAATCGGCAAGGTGATCGATGTGATTCGCGGCATCGCCGACCAGACCAACCTGCTGGCCCTCAATGCGGCCATCGAAGCAGCCCGTGCGGGTGAGCAAGGTCGAGGTTTCGCGGTGGTTGCCGATGAAGTGCGGGCCTTGGCCCATCGCACCCAAATCTCCACCGTCGACATCGAAAAAATGATCGGCGAAGTGCAGGTCGGTGCCGATGACGCCGTGGCCGCGATGAACAAAAGCCTGACCTGGGCCAACAACACCCAGACCCTGGCACAAAACGCCGGCGAGGCACTGGAGCGCATCACCAGCAGCGTGGCGAAGATCAATGAGCGCAACCTGGTGATCGCCTCCGCCTCCGAAGAACAGGCGCAAGTGGCCCGAGAAGTCGACCGCAACCTGCTTAACATCCAGGACCTGTCGACCCAGACCGCCGCCGGTGCCCACCAGACCAATGCCTCCAGCCAGGACCTGTCACGCCTGGCCACCTCGTTCAATGTGCTGGTCAGCAAGTTCCAGCTGTAAGTAGCCTGCCGTGGGTTGGCGCTGTATCGTGCAAGGCCAAGCGAACCTTGCCCGATGCAGCCCACCCATGACCACGCCAACCCTCTGCCCCGCCTGCGGCGCCCGCAACGACTGCACCCTGGCCGACCCACGTACCGCCGACCAGGCCTGCTGGTGCTTCAGCGTCACCATCGATACTGCGGTGCTGGAAGCGTTGCCGGATGAGCTGCGCAACACAGCCTGCCTGTGCCCGCGCTGCGCCCAAGTCGATGAACAGCTGCGCAGCCGCGATGCGAGTTGATCGTTTCCTCAGCAACCTGTCGCAGTTCAATCGCAAGCAAGTGCGTGTGCTACTGGTAGAGCGGCGGGTGACCGTCGATGGGCTGGCCGTCAGCGACCCTCACCATGAAGTGCGGGAGTTCAGCCGCGTGTGCGTTGATGACAACGTGCTGCAGGCGGGCAAACCGGCCCGGTATTTCATGCTGCACAAGCCTCAGGGGTGTGTGAGCGCGACGTCGGACCCACAACACCCCACAGTGCTGGACCTGCTGCATGAGCCGGACACCACCGACTTGCATATCGCCGGCCGTCTGGATTTCAACACCACCGGGCTGATGCTGATCACCAATGACGGCCAGTGGTCGCGCCGCCTGACGCAACCGACGACCAAATTGCCCAAGGTCTATCTCGTTGAAACGGAACAGGCCATCGGCGCCGAGTACGCGAATACGTTTGCGGCGGGCCTGTACTTTGCGTTTGAAGACCTCACCACCCAGCCCGCCGCATTGGAACTGCTGGGGCCGACGACGGCGCGACTGAGCATCATCGAAGGCCGCTATCACCAGGTGAAGCGCATGTTCGGACACTTCAACAACAAAGTTGTCGCCTTGCATCGCGAGCGCATGGGACCGATTGAGCTGGATGCCGCACTGGCGCCGGGCGAATATCGGCCGTTGACGCTTGAGGAAATCCGCCAGGTCTGATGACCGTTCAGCCGGTGATGGCAAAAACCCATTTTTAAGCCTTGCGACATCCCGAGTCTGTGCTTGAATCAAGCTCACCAGTTTAAATATGACTGGCGAGTCGCCTATAACCTCCAAGAAACACCTTGCCCCGCCCGCGCTTTATCCCACGGGTCTTCCAGGCAAACAGCCCGCCATAACAACACCCGTCGGCCAGCCGTCATCGGACCGACATGGGCCTCCATTTTCAGGCGTATGCCTACCTGTCACAAAGCTCGTGCAGAGTTATCTGCGCGCCCTACCCGCTTGCCAGGAGTCTTACGACATGAGGCCAGAAATCGCTGTGCTGGATATACAGGGTCAGTATCGGGTTTACACGGAGTTCTATCGCGCGGACGAGGCTGAAAAGACCATCATTCTGGTCAACGGCTCAATGGCCACCACGGCATCCTTCGCCCAGACCGTAAAAAGCCTGCACCCGCAGTTCAACGTGGTTTTGTACGACCAGCCCTACGCTGGCCGCTCCAAAATCCATAACCGCCATGAGCAAATGCTGACGAAGGAAGTCGAGGGCGAGATCCTCCTCGAACTCATCGACCACTTTGCCGCCGAGCATGTGCTGTCGTTTTCCTGGGGCGGCGCCGCTACCCTGGTCGCCCTCGCCCACCGCCCGCGCCGCGTGGAAAAGGCCGTGATCAGCTCGTTCTCGCCGGTGATCAACGCGCCCATGCGCGACTATCTGGAGCGGGGTGTCGACTACCTCGGCAACCTCGACCGCGACCGGGTCGGCCACCTCGTCAACAGCACCATCGGCAAACACCTGCCGTCGCTGTTCAAGCGCTTCAACTACAAACACGTCAGCAGCCTGGCCGAGCACGAATATGGACAGATGCACTTCCACATCAGCCAAGTGCTCAACAGCGATCGGCTGTGCTACCTCAAGGCGGCCAAGGCGATCGACATTCCGGTGCTGTTCCTGAACGGCGAGTGGGACGAATACACCAGCGCCCAGGATGCCAGGCAGTTCGGCAACTACGTGGCCAACAGCAGCTTCAGCACCATCCAGGCGACGGGGCATTTTCTGGACATGGAGCATAAAGCGGCGTGCAAGGACAGCCGGGATGCAGTGGTGGGCTTTTTGAAACCAGCGCGGCAGATCAGCCGATTGCGTTATCACCAAGGTCAGGCACAGCATGCATTTGCGATTTGAAATGATCACTCGCCGCCACGCTCGTTGTGGCGAAGGAGCACGCGCCTTCGCCGCAACCTGCACATTTTCAAAGAAAAACTTCAAATCCCAGTGAACATCTGGTACAAAGTCAGCCGCTCTGAGCGGGTATAGTTTAATGGTAGAACAGTAGCTTCCCAAGCTTCCGACGAGGGTTCGATTCCCTCTACCCGCTCCACTCAGACATAGATCCCACGCCAACATCGCTTTGGCGGGGGATGCATAAAGAAACCGGTCCCTGGAGGCCGGTTTTTTTATGCCCTCTATTTTCCCGCCCGCGAACCTGTACAAACACAAAATTCTGTACAACTATCAAGTCTTGAGCGCTGGCACCAAGCCTCGCACGATCAAGGAGCCGGGCAATGACGCGCCTGCTGGTTTCACTGTTGCTGGTTTTGAGCCTGACCAGTTGCAGCAATGTGGAAGTCGGACACTACGCCGACCAGAAACCCCAGTTGGACCTTGTGCGCTTCTTCAGCAAACCCGTGAAAGCCTGGGGCATCTTCGAGAAACGCTCGGGCGAAGTCGCCAAGCGTTTTGAAGTGGATATCGCCAGCCATCGCGAGGGCGACACGTTAATTCTCGACGAGAAATTCCTGTACAGCGACGGCACTCGTCAGCGCCGAGTGTGGACGCTCACGCCCGATGGTCCGGGACGCTGGCGCGGGCGAGCGGGTGATGTGGTGGGCGAGGCCATCGGCGAGGTCGCCGGGAACGCGTTGCGTTGGCGCTACCGCCTCAACCTTCCGGTGGATGGCTCGGTGTACGAGGTGAGTTTTGACGATTGGATGTACCTGATGGACGAGGACACGATGATCAACCGGTCGAGCATGTCCAAGTTCGGCGTGGAATGGGGCCAGGTCACGTTGTTCTTTCGTCGCCAATAACACTCAACGCGGGGGTGAAAAATGAATGTGCAGACGCTGGCCAAACTGGCCGAGAAAGGTGAAATACGGGGTCTTGAGTTGCTGTCCCTCGAGGGCGGTTTCTATATTGCCCGTGTGAAGCTCGATCACGTCGAGATGACATTGCTGGACGATAACGGCAAGACCTTGCGCCTGCGGTCCAGCACGCATCTGCGCGACCTGCTGCAGGACGTTCCACCGTTTCCCTGTGTACTGGTGCAGCAGTGCGCCCATGACGAAATGTGTGGCACCCGTGAGGGCGTCATCGGTGCATTGCGCATTCCATTTTCGCTGGGTGCGACTTTTTAGGACCGTTGCGTGTTTTGGCTACCTATATTCCAAGGCTGCCAATAGGTGGCCAGGATCATTGTAGAGCGCACGCAATAGAGCTTTAGCCGGCCCCTCCGGCTCGCGGCCCTGCTCACAGTACTGAAGTATTCCCACTGGTACATCAACCGCCTTCGCAAAGCGTGCTTGTGAAGACCCTATCGCTTTTCGAATTTCTTTTATCTTCAGCGCATCAACAAAAAATTCGCGGAACGGCGGGCTCTCGCCCCGTACGATCTCATCCATCTGGACCATGCTTTCAACCAGACGCTTGAACGGTTTTTTCTCCATCACTCCCTCATCCGGTTTATCTCACTCAGAATTCTTTTTTCTGCTGGAGAAAGACCATCCTTGATGCCCTTTCGGTAGCTCAGAATCAATATAATTTCAAAGGCTCTACAGAGTCGGTAATAGATAACCCTGACCCCCTCCATTTTTCCTTTGCCCTGGGTTGCCCAACGGATTTTGCTCAGACCGTTGGCCCCTTGAATAGCATTGCCAGCAGTGTGATTTTCCGCCAAAAACTTTGGAATTCACTGTAGCTTTCGTCACTCAAAAGCTCTGCCAAATCCTGCGTAGAAGCGAGCGATTTGATAAATATCCCGCTCACACTTATACGTCAATGGCGCATAAAAAACGTGTACCTATCGTTTCCTATCACGCAACAGTCATCTGTCACTCAGTGATAGGCATAAGAAAGATGCGCCAAAATTTATGGGGTGCTAACTCTATAAGCAGGCAGCCAATATGATGACGTATAACGGTACTGAATTTCCCATCCGAAAAGAGGCAAACAACCTCTCATCCCTACTCCAGCAAACACTCCCGGCGATAATACGCCACCGCAACGATAACGCTATGTACATAGTCCAAATGTGCGCAGGCTGAGCCGCTCCGGATGCTCTGCACGGCGAGATCCTCCACCATGAATTTCAGAAAGCTCACTTACCGATCTCCGCTAATTTTGATCAGCAACCCTCGACCGTAACGTTGACGAAGAGGTGCCAGGCAGCCAAGTGCTCATTGCGGGCTGGTGACAGCAAGGCAGGCACTGTGCCATTATTGAGAAAAGTGATGGAGCACCTATGAAAATCAAAAATTTTAGAATTAAGAATTTCCGCACAATCACCGCTGATCAAACCATCAACTTACAAGATGGAATTACGATTGTAGGCCCTAACAACAGTGGAAAATCTAATACACTACTGGCTCTGTACTATTTTTTCACAGCCAGAACTGATCAACTTGGATATTCTGCTGAAGCCGATCTTCCGTTTGGCCACGAAGGCGTTCAAACAAGTTTAACCTGCTTCTTTTCACTTGACTTATCCGATCCATTTGACAATGACATTCACAAAGCTTTAGCAAAGATGAAAAAGCTTTTAGATGAAGATAAACAAGATGATGTCGCGACTAGCTTTTCGTTAAACCTAGTCTTCAGACCAGTGCCAGTTTACCAAATTTTTCCAGGCGTAAAACAAAATTTAAAAAGACGACTGGAGTACTCCGACCTACAACGCCATGTCATAGACAGAGTACTAAGCTATTTCAAATGCTACAGAATCCCGTCTGAAAAATCCGTAGAAAAAATATATTCAGATTTCGTAATGCCGCTTGTAAAGAAAGAAATAGCCAAGGCTATCAGCCCATATCATGAAGTGATCAAAAATAGTATCAAATCCTTGAGCTTCAGCATCAACGACACTCTCAGTCAGTCAGGGGTAGAAAACGTTAACGTTACGTTAGACTATCCTGAGGACGGACTGGAAAATCTTATAGCCACGCTTGATTTGGAAGTAGACGACAGATCGAAGACGTCAATCTACTCTAAGGGGATGGGAGTCCAGTCAACTGTACTTTTTTCAGCGCTGGAATGGGTTACCAAGCAACAATCAGATAACCATATTGTGTGGCTGATCGAAGAGCCTGAAACCTACATGCACCCCGCCCTAGCAAACAAGGCATCTCGGGTACTGGAACGACTTGGAAAGTCCTCAACCGTAGTCAAAACCACACATAGCCTGAGCTTTCTGCCAAATGACCCACTTAATGTTGCAGGCATAATATTCAGCCCTGAGGCAAACAGCACCACTATCACAACTTATAAAACTATTCATGATGCAACATCTGATATCAGAGGCGCGCTGGGCGTTAAGTTTTCAGATTACTTCAGTCTTTCCGAGGTAAACATATTCGTAGAGGGTGAGACAGACGTTGAGTATCTAAAATCTGCGATGGAAAGCTACAACCACAAGCATAAACGCCAGCTTTTCATGCAGGGTTGTGATTTCAGGATAACCAGCTTTGGAGGGTGCAGTAATCTGACTGGCTTCTTAAGGGCAAACTACGAGTTCATACGAAAGGAAGTGGTTGCAGTATCTCTTTTTGACTGCGACGACGCAGGTATCAAAGCTACCAAGGAGCTGAAGGGATATCTGGGAACTAGGGGCGGCTTTCTCCCCGATAGGGATTACACGTATGTTCCAGGAGGGACAATTGAAAGCGTATTTCCAGACGACTGGATTTATCGAGTCAAAGCAGACCATCCAAGCTGGCTTGAAATTGACTATGATGCGGCGAAGACAATTATCTCCGTCGAGGTAGAGGACAATCACAAAAAACAGTTTATGAACACCATGCTCGACTACATGCGTAACAACCCTTACTTTGACAGTCACCCTCCGAAGTTTGATGCCCTGCTTGAGGCACTAGACGAACGAATAGAGAAGGCTTACAAAAAGCTCTATATGCGAGCCACCCCAATAGAAACGCCCGCGCTGGAACTTCTAGCATGAGTTAATTAATCCCACGTTTTGCTGACATCGGTTTCCTACCAGATACCTCTGGAAAGGAACATCCTTCTCCAAATTGGCCTGAGTTTAAGGCTGAGAGGTATCTACGAAACCCGGGGCGATTCATTCGCTGGTCGCGCCCCTATAAAATCGTTGCGTGTTTTGGCTCGTCTCCCCTTGGCTGTGCCGTTGCAACCAGCAATCCAGACCCGGCAGGCAACGTCATGAGGGTTGGACCCGCATAGGTTCGCAGGGTCGCCAACCTGTCAGCGCGATCAACAGGATCAGCAGTTGGAACACGATGATCAGCGCCACGCAACCGTCCCAGCCCCAACGCTCCCAGATCAGCGCTGGCACGACTGCGCCGCAACTGCCGCCCAAGTAGTAACACGTGAGGTAGACGCCAACGGCACCGGCCTTGTTGTCGTGCGCGGTGGCGGTGGTGAAGGCATTGGCAGCGGCCTGGGCGAGGAACACGCCGGTGGAACTGAGGGCCAGGCCCGTCACGATGCACCACAGAGAGGGGATCAGCGTCAGGGCTGATCCGCTAACACCAAGCACGGCAGCCACCGTCAGCAATTGGGCATGGGGACGGGCCTTGCTCAGGCGGCCGGCAATAGGGATCACAATCAGCGCCAACAAAAACACCATGTACAGCGTGCCTAAGGCCGCAGGCCCAAGGTTGAATGGCGGTAGGCCGAGGTACAAACCTGCGTAGGTAAACGCCGCGACCTGGGAAAACAACACACAAAAACCTACGGCGTACGCAGCCAACAATGGTTTGCGAAAAACGCTCAAAGAAGGAGCCCTGACCTGCACCTCCCGCGCACGGTTGGCCGGCAGCAGAAACTGGATAAACCCACCGACCATCAAACTCAACACCGCCAGCACTTCAAAGGCTTCGCGCCAACCGAAGTACTCGGTCACCATCCCCGTGACGAAGCGTCCGGCAAACCCACCCAGCACGGTGCCGGCGACATACAGGCTGGTGACTTCGGTGACGGTGCCGCCACGCCAACGGTCGCCGATATAGGCCACGCTGGTGGCAAACACTACCGGTATCACCATGCCCTCCACGAAGCGCCACACCAGCACTTCGGCAAAGCTGTCGGCATAGGCGATCATCAATGTCGGCACCGCCAGCAACAGCGCGGCCACGCAGATCACCGTGCGTTGCTCGAAACGCCCGGTCACACGACTGACAAACGGCGCGGTGATCGCCACGGCCAGGGTGGTCACGGTGATGCTCCAACCTGCGGCCTTGGCACTGAGGTGGAACTGCGCGGCAAAGGTCTTGAGGATACTCTGGGTTGCATACAGGTTGAGAAACGCCGCGCAGCCACACAGGAACAGGGCAAGGCGGGCGCAATGCAGGCGCGGTTTCATGAAACCTCTCGTCTTATTTTGAAAGGTCTTTATAGAATGGTCTGCGGGTCTGGGACCAATACCGAATTCCGACCGATTGATACCCAAGGACCAGGATGCTCGACCTACGCAAGCTGCGTTACTTTCTGACGGTCGCCGAAGAATTGCACTTCGGCCGTGCTGCCATTCGCCTGCACCTCGCGCAACCACCGCTGACACGGCAGATTTCAGCGCTGGAAGCAGAGTTGGGTTTCAAATTGTTTGACCGCACCAGCCGCACGGTGACCCTCACGGCCCAGGGCCGAGCGTTCCTGCCCTACGTACGCGGGGTGTTGGAACAGGTCGACGTGGCGCAGGTGATCGCAAACAAATTGGCCGCAGGTACTGCCGGGCAACTGGCGCTCGGTTATGCCAGCTCAATAGCCCTGTCAGATCTGTTCAGCCAAGCGATCCAGTCTTTTGCCCAGCGATATCCGGATGTGCAGTTGACCCTGGTGGAATGCGCCTCCGGCAGCCTGGGCGCTCAGGTAGCGGATGGGCGGCTGGATATCGGCTTGAGCCGACTGCTGCCGCATCCCACAGACGTGCAGGTGCTATCCCTGGGAGAGGAGCGGTTGGTAGCGGCGGTGGCCACAGACAGCCCACTGGCGAGCCTGGCCGAGGTCAGCTTGGCGCAGCTCAGTGCCTACCCACTGATAGCATTTCCGGCGGATTATGGTTCAGGGCTTAACCATTCCATCGAGCAGCTTTATCGACACCACAGCGTGCCCCTGCACCCAGGGCCGACCGGGCGGCAGATCACCTCGATCATCGCGCTGGTGGCGGCTGGCCAAGGGGTGGCGCTGGTACCGGAATGCACGCAAAGCTTGATGAAAAATGGCGTCAAGTACAGGCCGCTGATCGAGGTGGACGCGTGTGCACAGTTGTTAGTCTTGACCCGGACTGAAACAAAAAGTGTGTTGGTCGAGGCGTTCCTCAACGTGATTGCCGGGATCTCGTCGACGGCGTCTGAAGTGCCGCAGCAGGACCGCTGACGCCGTCGAATTCCACCGCAAGAAACGTAGTTTTGACCGGGGCGGCATGGTCTAGATTGGCACTACCCCCGCCCATAGGAGCCCGCTCATGGTGTACGAATACAAACTCATGCCCTCCCCCGTTGGCCAACTCACCCTGGTGGCGCGCAATGGCAAGCTCAGCGCAATCCTGTGGGAGACAGAACGCGCCAACCGCGTGCGCCTGGGCGAATTGCACGAAGCCAATGAAAGCCCCGTGCTGATGGAAACCGAGCGCCAGTTGCAGGAGTACTTCACCGGCACGCGCAGCACCTTCGAGCTGGAACTGGATTTCAACGGCACCGCGTTCCAGAAGCAGGTCTGGCAGGCATTGCTGACCATCCCCTTCGGCGAAACCCGCAGCTACAGCCAGATCGCCCAACAGATCGGCAACCCCAAAGCCGTACGCGCCGTGGGTGCGGCCAATGGGCGTAATCCGATTTCAATCATCGCGCCGTGCCATCGGGTCATCGGTGCCTCGGGAACCTTGACCGGGTTTGCAGGGGGGCTTGAGGCCAAGCAGTATCTATTGACCCTTGAGGACCGCGGCCAGGTGAAAATTGCCTTCTGATCACGAGCCTGCGACCGGCCCACGATTAAAGTACTGGTAATCGAACAACGGTTCGAAACCCAGCGTGCTGTACAACGAGCGCCCCATCATCGTCGCCTCGAGAAAGCATCGCTGGGCGCCCAGGTTCGAAGCGTGCAGCAGCGCAGCTTGAATCAATTGAGTGGCATAACCCTGCCCACGAAATTCCTTGATCGTGCCGACATCGTTAAGCCGTGCAACTCCATCACACAGCGACAACGTCAACGAACACACCACCCTCCCCTCGACGGACAAAATGAAGTGGTGAAGTGATTGATCGGCGTCCAGGGCACGCTGGTGCCGGGCCTGATAATGCGCAACCGCCTCGGGCGGGACCGCGAACGCATTGCCAATGGGAAGTGCCCAGTCATTCAAGTTCCGCGTCAGGCTGATTTGCGAAAGGCGCTCACTCACCGAAGGCACCCGACGCGACAGTTCGAGCGCCATCGTGGTGGTCCTTTCGGCCGGCTGCAAGCCGAGTTCCGTCAGTGCCTCACGCACTCCCTCGACCTTTTCCTCATGAATCACCACCTGTATCGCCAGGCAGGTGCGGCGAATCAGATCCAGCGGCTCAGTCATTGCGTCACCCAACGGGGCGTTGCCCACGCGGATAAGCAACATGTTCGACGGGGCGCGAAATTGATCGGTGAAATAGGCAGTGATGCAGGCGCCATAGCGCCGACGTAGCGGACAGGTCACGGTAAAAAAATGGTCTTCCGTCTGGCAATAGAGTGTGGGCAAATCGCTGGCAGGGATGGCGCGCATGGGCAGTCCAGGCAAAAGCAAAGTCTTGCGCCTGCGCCTGCTGGTCGATGTAAGCCCTTGCCTTAAAACCCGAAGAAAAAGCGCACCGCTTGGTTCATCAGCCAAGTTGTAAAAAGAAATTTCAAAGAGCGCCTGATGTCCATACGTTCATCACCCCTTTACTCCAGGAAAACGGTCATGAAATTCTCCGCAGTCTCGCAATCCCTGTCCCGCTGGGCAGGCAGCCCCCGCACCTTCTACGCCGCGATGGCATTGATCCTGGCGTGGAGCCTGAGCGGGCCGTATTTCCACTACAACGACACCTGGCAACTGATCATCAACACCTCGACCACCATCATCACCTTCCTGATGGTGTTCCTGATCCAGAACACGCAAAACCGCGACAACGATATCCTGCATATCAAGATCGACGAGCTGCTGCGCGTGTCCAAAGATGCACAGAACGCCGTACTCAGCCTGGATGGTCTCGACCGCAAAGAGCTGGAAAAACTGCGCCAGGAATACCGCAGCATTGGCAACGCCGGCACCCTGAACCTGAACAGCAGTTGCGGCCACGCAGCCGACGACGCGGCGCCCACTAAAACCGATCTGAACCAGGCATAAAAAAACGGCGGTTGGAGAGGATCCAACCGCCGTATTTCAATTCAGGTGACGATCTTAACCGTCGCCTTGATGACCTTTACCATAAGTCGACGCCAAGGCGCGGGCCTTCTGCAGGCGCTCTTCCAATTTTGGCAGTGTCTCATCGACCAACGCTTTTATTTCCGGTACGTCCGACGCGGCGCCTTCCTGTTTGAACAGCGCAATAGCGTCTTCGTTTTCCTTGACCTGTTGAGCGGTATAGGCGGCGTCGAAAGAGTCGCCGTCCTTGAGCTCGGGCATCAGGGTCTCGGCTTTGTCGACAATTTTCTCACGTGGCGCCACGGGCAGATCGAGCTTCTTGGCGATGGCCGCCAGGTGCTGATTGGCCAGGGTCCGCTCGTTGATCACCTCGATGGTGTAGTCCTTGATTTCCTGGGACGAGGTTTTCGCGTGGGCCATGCGGCTGGTCTCGATATCGGCCATCCCTTTGGCCGAGGCCTGCTCGATGAATTCAGCAGGCGACTGGGCGAAAGCATTGCTGGCGCCGAGGCCCAGCAGCATCGCGAAACTGGCGGTGCGTAACCGGATAGCCATGCGGCTCATGATGGGTTCCTCCAGGTAAAAAATAAGGGCGGGGAACACGCCCCGCCCTGAATTCGAATTTTCAGGCCGCTAAAGGTTTAGAAAAAACTTGCCGGCGCGACGAACGGTCGTCGACACCTCACGTCGGCTTGCTGGCGAACAGGCCTGGCAGCGCATGGGCCAGGGCATTGATGGCGAAGCCGATAAACATCACGCCACAGAGCTTGGTGATGAGGATTTCATGACGCTGATACACCGTGCGTACACGTCGGGCGCCGACCACGCCGATCAGGATTGCATAGGCCAGCAGACCGCCAACGAAGCTCAGGAAGATCAGCGACGGCAGCATCGACCAGGTCAGCAACTCGGCGCGGCTGGACAGCAACGCAGTGAAGGTCGCGACCGCCACCGGATAGGCTTTCGGGTTGGTCAGGCCGAACACAATCCCATGCCAGAAAGGATGCCGCGCGGCGCCCTGAGGGGCGTCACTGCTGCGCCGTTGCGTGCGGATGGCCCGCCAGCCAAGCCAGAACAGATACAGGCCGCTGAGCACGCCCAGCACATCAAACGCAGTGCTGCCAACTTCCCGCGCACCGACAATGGCGATCAACGCGGTGCTGCACCACACCACATCGCCGAGCAGATGCCCGCACAGGAAACCCGCCCCGGCGCGGCGACCACGGGCGGCACCGATACCGAACACGGCCAATACGCCCGGACCAGGTGTAATGCCGTAGATAAAGCCCGAGGCGAGTACGGCGAGCAGCAGGGATAGGGTCATGAAGGCGACTCTGATAGGTGGTTAAACGGTGGATCGATTCTGCATGTTCTGCCCAGGAGTGCAAATGCGCTGGACGGTTTCACCTCAACACACCCTGCACCTGCCCCATCAACCACTGCAACCCCGAGTCCCCTCCCCGCCGTGCGTGCCACGCCAGCTCAAACGCAAACGATGGAATATGAAACGGCGGCGCTACGGCCAATAAATGCGGATGCTCGACAGCGTGCACGCCCCGCGACGATACGGTCAGGATCAGGTCCGTGCCCGCGATCAACTGCGGCGCCACGCTCCAATGCGGCAGGCTGATCGCCACATGCCGCCGCTGACGAATCGCCGTCAGCGCTCGTTCGATTTCCGGCGTGCCGCTGCCACGCATTTCCAGCAACACATGGGGGCGCGAGAGGTAGGTGGGCAGGTCGAGTGTGCCGTCCTGCGGCAGGCTGTTACGGTCCACCAGGCAGGTGTAATGCTCTTCGAACAAGGGCGTGGTGCGCAGTTCGGCGGGCATGTCGGGGAACACGCCGGCAGCCAGGTCAAGGTCGCCATTGAGCACGCCGTCAACCATGCCTTCACGGCTGGCCTGGATGATTTGCAGGTCGATGCCCGGCGCCTCACGACGCAGAACGCGGACCAATCTGGGTAGGAAAATCGCCGCGCTGTAGTCCGACATCGCCACACGAAACCGGCGCTTGGCCGACGCCGGATCAAAACGATTCGGCGCCAGCAATGCCTGCACCTGGGCCAGGGCTTCGGCCAGCGGTGCAGCCAACTCCAACGCCCGTGCAGTGGGCACCAGCGTGCCGCCCTGGCGCACCAGCAACGGATCACCCAGCACATCGCGCAACCGCGCCAGCGCATGGCTGACCGCTGGCTGGCTCAAGTGCAGGCGCTCGGCGGCGCGGGTAACGTGTTGCTCGCTGAGCAAGGCGTCGAGGATCACCAACAGGTTGAGGTCGATGCGGCGCAGATCATTCATCAGCTGCATGTCCAGCATAAGAACTTGGAATTTAAATTTGCGTGATGAATAGCCTAGAGTCCAGCAAAACCTCTGGGAGATACCAAATGACAACGTTGCAGTGGGTGGGTTTATTGGCGCTGGCGGTGATCGCCGGGGCGGTGGTGCCGTTTCAGAGTGCAATCAATGCCAACCTCGGGCGCGGGCTGGGTCATCCATTGTGGGCCACCCTGGCGTCGCTGCTGGTGAGCATTCTCGTGCTGCTGCCGGTGATCATCGCCCTGCGCCTGCCCTTGCCGAGCCTGGCATTCATCACCCAGGCGCCGTTATGGATGTGGGCCGGTGGCGCGTTTGGCGTGTGCTTTATTTCCCTGGCGCTGATGCTGCTGCCCAAGCTGGGGGCATCCGGGTTCATTGCCTTGGCGTTGGCGGGGCAACTGCTTGCATCGCTGCTGCTCGACCACTTCGGGCTGTTCGGCCTGGTGGAGCGTCAACTGACAACGCCCCGGGTGCTTGGGGCGTTGTTGTTGCTGGGTGGGGTGGCACTGATTCAATTCGGCGGCGCACCAGCCAAAGCCCTGGCCGCCGCGTGAAATACCGTCAGCGCTTGTCGGACGTACGCAGCTTGTGTGGCAAACCCCACAGCAACAGTGCAGCGGCAATCAAAGCGCACACACCGATGACATAAAGCGCCGGCGTGGTGCTGCCCGTGATGTCCTTGATGCGCCCCACCATAACCGGGCTGACGATGCCGCCCAACTGCCCCAACGTGTTGATCAGCGCAATCCCGCCGGCTGCACCGGCACCAGCACCGGCCAGCAGTTTGGGCGGCAGGGTCCAGAATGTCGGGATCGACGCGATAATCCCGGCGCCCAGCAGGCCCAGGGCAATGATCAGGAAGGTGGTGTGGTTATCAAAGATCCCTGCACAGAAGAACCCTACAGCGCCCAACGCCACCAGCCCGCTGACGAATTTACGCCGCTCACCCGTGGCATCCGACCAACGCCCGACCAGGATCATGGTGATCGCCCCGCAGATGTAAGGAATGGCCGTCAGCAAGCCAATCACCACCGGGCTTTCGACCCCCGCACTGCGGATCAATTGCGGAGCCCAGAAGTTGAGGCCGTAGGACGCCACCTGAATCAGAAAGTAGATCAGCCCCAGCATCAGGAAACCCGGAATGCGCAGGGCCTGGAGCAGCGAGCCTTTCTTGTGCACTTCGTGCACGGCGATGCGGCTGGACAGCAAGGTTTTTTCTTCGGCGCTCAGCCAAGGCGCATCTTCGATGCGATCCTTGAATTGCGTCAGCACCGTCCACGCCAGCCCTATACAGGGCAAGCCGCCAAGCAGGAACAACCAGTGCCAGCCGCGCATTTGCAGCACGCCGTCCAAGTGTTCCAGCACCAGGCCGGAGAACGGCGCGCCCACCAGCCCGGCAAACGCCGAGGCCAGGAACAGCAAGGAGGTAATCCGCCCACGGAAATCCTGGGGGAACCACAGCGTCAGGTAGTACAGCACGCCTGGGGCAAACCCAGCCTCCATCGCGCCGATCACAAAGCGCAGTGCATAGAACTGCCATTCGGCCGTGACAAATACCATGGCCGCCGTGGCCAGGCCCCAGGACACCATGATCCGCGCAATCCAGCGGCGCGCACCGACCTTGTAGAGCATCATGTTGCTCGGCACTTCGAAGATCACGTAACCGATCACGAACAGCCCCGCGCCCAGGCCATAGGCGGTGTTGCTCAGGCCCAGGTCGGCTTGCAGTTGGAACTTGGCAAAGCTGATGTTGATGCGGTCAAAAAACGCAAACAGGTAGCAGACCATGATCAATGGCATCAGGCGCCAGGCGACCTTGTTGACCACGGCTTTGATGGGATCGACTTCACCGGCCGCGCGCGTGCCGGCCTCTAACGTATTAGTGCTCATTGTGCTTCTCCAGCGGACTGCTCACAGGCGTCCGATTGTTTTTGTTGTCTGGCAGGGCGTTACAACGTGGCGATGTAAGCCGGGGGTGGATGCAGATCACCATTGCGCCCGGCCTTGGCCACTTGACCGGGCAACTCATGGCCCAACAGCGCCGGCAGGCGACGGGACATGTCCAGCAGGTGCGCCAAGTCGATCCCGGTGTGGACCCCCACTTCCTCACACAGGTTGACCAGGTCTTCGGTACAGATGTTGCCCGAGGCCCCCGGCGCAAACGGGCAGCCGCCAAGGCCGCCAAGCGCCGCATCAAAACGACGGGCACCGGCCTCGTATGCGGCCAGTACATTGCACAACCCCAGGCCCCGGGTGTTGTGGAAATGCAGGGTCAGGTCACTGGCGGGAATGCGCTCCAGCACGCGCTTGACCAGGCGCTGCACCTGACGCGGGTTGGCCATGCCGGTAGTGTCGGCCAGGGTGATGCCCTGAATACCCCGCTCGCGATAGGCATCAACGATCTGCAGCACGCGGTCTTCGTCAATCTTGCCTTCGAACGGGCAACCGAAGGTGGTGGCGATACTGCCGTTGAGGCGCACCGGATGCTCGGCGGCAAAGCTGACGATGTCGGCAAACGCTGCCAACGATGCTTCGCAGCGCATGCGCATATTGGCCAGGTTGTGAGTCTGGCTGGCGGACATCACCAGGTTCAGCTCATCAGCGCGAGACGCGATGGCCCGCTGGGCGCCCTTGAGGTTGGGGATCAGTGCCACGTAGATCACACCGGCTTTGCGCTCGATGCCCTGGAACACTTGCTCGCCATCGCGCAGCGCAGGGATGGCCTTGGGTGAGACGAACGAACCGGCCTCGATCCGCGAAAAACCGGCAAGGGACAACTGGTCGATCAGCGCGATCTTATCGGCGGTCTCGACCCAGGTCGGTTCGATCTGCAAGCCATCGCGCGGGGACACTTCCTGCACGATCAGCGGGTCGGAATAATCAGTGATCATTGCACCACTCCGGTGGTTTTCAGGTGTTGAATATCGGCGCCGGTGAGGCCCAGCCCGGTGAGAATGTCGTCAGTGTGCTGGCCCAGGGCCGGGCCCGACCAATTTACACCGCCGGGGGTTTGCGAGAGCTTGGGCACAATGCCCGGCATCTTCACCGAAACCCCGTCAGGCAGCTCGGCGTCGAGCAACATGTCACGTGCCTGGTAGTGAGGATCGCTGACGATATCCGCCACCGAATAGATACGCCCGGCCGGTACTTGCGCCGCTTCCAGGGCGCTGAGTACCTGCTCGATGGGCAGGCTGCTGGTCCAGTGGGTAATCGCCGCGTCCAGCAGGCCGCTCTGCGCCGCACGCCCATCGTTGTGGGCAAACTCGGGGGCTTCGGCCAGGTCGGTACGGCCGATGGTGGTCATCAGCCGCTTGTAGATCGGGTCACTGTTGCCGGCAATCACCACATAGGCGCCATCGGCGGTGAGGTAGGTGTTGGACGGCGCGATACCGGGCAGGGCCCCGCCGCTGCGCTCGCGCACATGGCCGAGCATGTCGTATTCCGGCACGAGGCTTTCCATCAGGTTGAACACGCTTTCAGCCAGGGACACGTCGACAATCTGCCCATCACCCTGGCCGGTCTTGACCCGCAGCAACGACATCAAGGCGCCGATCACCGCATGCAGGGACGCGAGGGAATCGCCCAGGCTCACCCCCACTCGCGCCGGTGGCGAATCCGGGTTGCCAGTGGTGTAGCGAATGCCGCCCATGGCCTCGCCGATAGCGCCGAAACCCGGACGGTCGCGGTAAGGGCCAGTCTGGCCGTAGCCGGAGATGCGCACCAGGGTCAGCTTGGGGTTGAGGGCATGCAGCACGTCCCAGCCCAGGCCGAGTTTTTCCAGGCCGCCGGGGCGCAGGTTTTCGATAAGCACGTCGGCGTCGCCAAGCAGTTGCTTGATCAGGCCCAGGCCTTGCGGGGACTTGAGGTCCAGCGCCAACGACTTCTTGTTGCGTGATTGCAGGTACCACCACAGCGACGTGCCGTTGTGCAGCTTTCGCCATTTACGAAGCGGATCGCCCTGGCCGAGGGATTCGATCTTGATCACCTCGGCACCAAACTCGGCCATCAACCGTGCGGCGAACGGCGCGGCAATCAAGGTACCGATCTCGATCACCTTGATACCGCTCAGGGGAGCCGTCATGGGGTGTACCTCTTATTCTTGGAATGTGGACCAAGGCTAGAGGACAGGGGCGGGAGAAATCCAACCGTCAGTTGGCAAGGAACGTTCGCGAAAAGCGAACGCTCAGCGAATTTTCCGTAGGACCAGGCTGTCAGGCTGCTCCAGGGAAGGCATCGAGAGACTCAGGTAATCGAACAACAACCGACTCACTGGCGACAATTGCGCTTCGTCGCGCACCACCAGGATCAAACGGCGATCCGACCAACTGTCCGTCAACGGCACCGCGTGCAAACCCAGTGCGCGCCCAAACAATTCGTAGGCCTTGTGCGGCAGGATACCGATGCCCATATTGGCCTGGACCATCCGGCACATCGCATCAAAGCCCGGCACGTGGATACGCAGGCGCAGCATCTTGCCGGCCTCACGCGCAGCGGCGTGGGTCCGCATGTTGATTGAACTCGCGGCGTGCAGGCCGACGTAGTCGCTGTCCAGGGTTTCGGCGAACGCCACGCTCTGGCGCGCAACCAACGGATGATCCGCCGGCATCAGCACCACCAGTTTGTCGAGCCGATAGGTCACGCTGGGCAAGCCTTTAGTGTCTGTATCGCACGAGCAGATACCCACGTCCGCGACGCCGTCCAGCACGCCCTGCACCACGCCGGTACTGGGGCGCTCTTCCAGGTCGGTTTTCACTTCGGGATGCAGCTCGGAAAAGTCGCGCAAATCTTCAGGAAGGAACTGAATGATCGCCGAGAGATTGGCCAACATTCGCACATAGCCGCGCACACCGTGGCTGTGTTCGCCCAATTCCAGGCCCATTTTCTCGACGTTGAACAGCATCTGCCGTGCATGGTGCAACAGGGTTTCGCCAGCGGCCGTCAGGTCCATGCCCTTGGCCCGGCGCACAAACAGGCTTACGCCCAACACCTGCTCCAGCTCCATCAGGCGCTTGCTGGCGGCCGACACCGCAATGGCCTCACGGGCAGCGGCACGGGTCAAAGTGCCTTCTTCGAACACCGCGACAAACAGTTGCAGGGTGATCAGGTCCAGGCGACGCACCAGGCTCTTGTGCAACATCAGCGACGCTCGGCAGCCAGGCGATTGATCTCGCCCTGCTCCACCACCGCTTGCGGCGCGCCGTGGCTCACCGCCTGCAACATCGCCCGGCCAACGGTCTCGGTACTCACCACCCAGCTCGGTTTGACCCGGCGCACAGACGAGAGCACCGGCCCCAGCACGGAATAAAAGGCCTGGTACAACGGCGTCTTCGAGCGCACACCGTGCAACGGCTGGATAATGCCCGGCCGGAACAGGTACACCGCCTTGAACGGTAAGCGCAGCAAGGCATTCTCGGTCTTGCCCTTGACCCGCGCCCACATCGACTTGCCCGCCTCGGAGCTGTCGGTACCGGCGCCGGACACATAGATAAACGTCATCTGCGGATTGAGCCGCGCCAAGGTGCTGGCTGCGACCAGGGTGAGGTCATAAGTGAGGTGGGTGTACCTGGTTTCAGTCATGCCGGCCGAAGACACGCCGAGGCAGAAGAAGCACGCATCAAAACCTTGCAGCAGGTTTTCCAGGGGTTGGAAATCCAGCATGTCACTGTGCAATACCTGATGCAGCTTGCCGTGTTCCTGGGTCAGTGGCGTGCGGCCAACGGCGACGATTTCCTGCACGTCGGCGGCCAACAGGCATTCCCGCAGAACGCCCTGGCCGACCATGCCGGTGGCGCCGAATAACAGAACTCTCATCAGATACCCCTTCATCCCGCTAGCTTTGACTTGCCGGTGGGCAATTGTTTGAAGGCGGTCAACACATTCGCCCTATAGATCGACACCTTACTCAATCCCGTCACGTACAACCTCAATAAATCGCACAGCTGTAGGAAAAACAAAACAGAGCATACAAAACGGGACGATAGGAATGCTCCCATGGGAGATCAGAAATAGCATTGACTGTCGTTATTTATGAGACATCAATTCAACATCACGAAAAGTAGGAGCTTGCCCACGCGAAAAACGCCATTTGGAGCAGCGCGCATGGGAAATGTCTGGCTTATCTAACAAAAAATTCCCGCTACTGTTTTCCACTAAACAACCCAGGGATAAATAGAGAAATGGAAAACACATCATCCCCACACAAATTCTCAAACTACAGAAAACTAATTGAACTAGCTGAAACAGACTGGCAGACCGCAAAGGATGGTCGAATATGCGAACTCAATGTCACCGTCAAAAAAAATAACTACCTGACTGATCAGCATGGTCGAGAACTCCATCACTTTTGCACAACCTCATACCTTGGCCTTGACTATCACATGGCTATAATAGAAGGTGCCATCTGCGGAATCAAAGAGGCCAAAACCCTTCGTATTGCAAACTCAAAAAATCGATGCAAACTTGAAATACTCGAGCGCTATGAACTAGAACTTTCAACGCTTTTTGATTCGATCTGTCTGACCACCTTATCCTGCAGCGCTGCCAGTTCCGGACTGCTGCCTCTACTCGCCAGCGGGGTTTTTACTAATAACTGCCCACCAACGATGGTATTTGACAAACACTCTCACTACTCAATGAATCACATTAAAGCTGCTTGCGCCGATGAGGCTGAAGTAATAACCGCCGCTCATAATGACCTCACCTTTATTGAAGACCTATGTAAAACCCGTAAAAAGGTCGCGTACGTAGCCGACGGAGTATATAGCATGGGTGGGATCGCTGACATTGAGGGGCTGCTTTACTTAAAATCGCGTTACGGACTGTTCCTTTATATGGATGATTCTCACGCGTTGTCGGCATTCGGGAAGAGAGGGAGTGGTTTTATCCGACCGCATATGCAAGCCCTGGACGAGCAAACGTTGATTGTAGCTTCTCTAGGTAAATCCTTCGGCGCTAGCGGTGGCTTAGTCATGTTTGGTAGCGAGAGACAAAAAAACTTGATGTATCGATATGGAGGCCCAAGCAACTGGTCCCAAAGCCTAAATTCAGCCGCTATAGGAGCAGGGCTAGCCTCAATAAAAATACACCAAACAGACGAGTTATGCTCTCTTCAAGAAAAACTCAAAGCCAACATTAAATTATTTGACAGCCTGATCCGTACTAAGCAATACGGCACGAATACCGCGATACGACTGATCACCTGCGGTGAGGCCGAAAAAGCTAATACCCTCGCCATTCATCTTGCAGATAATGGCTTTTTCACTTCTGCTGTGTTTTTCCCGGTGGTACCAAGAGGACAGGCGGCATTACGTGTAACCCTTCGAGCAGATATGGATCACACGACAATCAAATCGTTTTGCTCTTTTTTAATATCCTTAATGGATAAATACGAGATCAACAGCTAACTTTACTGCCTCTATAACCCCATACTAGAACGCATCAATAGCGAGAGCTCTTCGATAGGATTGGCAACTATGCGAACGGTGTCGAATTATTCAAAGTTCAAGGTGAAGGATGAAACCTGTTGAAAAACACCACCACCCTCATCCTCGCCTGCAGCGCCGCATTCCTTGCCCAAGTCGGCATCAGCAGCTACTTGCCAGCCGTCCCGGCTATCGCCCAGGCATTGCCCGCCGCTGAAGATCATGTCGCGCTGGCGCTGGCGGTTTATCTGGTGGGTATGGCGCTGCCGATGTTGCTGTGGGGCAGCCTAGGCGAGCGGCTCGGCCGAAAGCCGGTGTTGCTGGCGGCGTTGGCGCTATATGCATTGGCGAGTGCGGCGATACCGTCGGCGTTTAATGTGGAATCATTTCTCGCATTGCGGCTGAGTCAGGGCCTGGGCGCTGGGGGTGTTTCGGTGATGGCGCGGGTGTTAGTGCGCGATAGTTTCAGTGGTGCGTTGTTGGCCAAGGGCATGTCGTGGTTGGGCATGACCTTTGTGATTGCCCTGGGTATCGGCCAGTTTGCCGGTTCGATGGTGCAACTGGCGTTTGGTTGGGAGGCGATCTTCTATGCGCTTGCCATCGGTGCCGTCGCGTTGATGCTGGTGTTACACCGGATGAGATTTCCCACGCTGGTAAAGAGCGATTCTTCGCTTCCGGCCCGGCGTATATACACTACGATTCTGCGCCACCCGCCCTTCCTGCACGCCACCTTGACTGGCGGGCTGGGTTATGGGGTGATCATTGCGTTCAATACTTGTGCGCCGCTGATCCTGCAAGGCGGTTTCGACTGGAGCGCCGCTCAGTATGGTTGGTTGGGCTGGCCGATCAGTGGGGCGTATCTGGCGGGAGCGTTGATGGTCAACCGGTTTGTGGCACGCACGGGCCGCTTGACGATGATGAGTTGGGGCGTGGCCATGGTGTCGCTCGGGAGCGGCGTGATGCTGTTGGGCAGTGTGTTTGCCAGTGGGCTCGCGGTGCTGCTATGGCTGCCGTATTGCCTGGCAGTGTTGGGCCAGTCAATGAGTTACCCGATCAGTTTGTCCTTGGCCAATGATGAGTCACCGGTCAGCGGTTCCTATGCCATGGCTTTGAGCGGCTTTATGCATCAACTGATGGCAGCCCTGATTGGCGGTGTGGCAAGCCTGCTGGTAAGCCAGCAGGCCTGGCCATTGGCGCTGTTATGTTTGGCGTTGGCGGCCGGCGCCTTTGTGTGTGTCGCTCTATGTTGGGCGCATCAAAACGCGCTGCGAAAAATCTCCTCAATCTGACGCTGATCCGCGCGCCGTGGGTTGGTCAGGCCACAGGCATCCTTCAACGCATTGGCCGCCAGCAGCGGAATGTCCTGCAACTTGGCGCCCAGTTCACGCAGGCCGGCGGGAATTTCAACGTCCTGGGACAGGCTGCGGATGGCGGCGATGGCAGCTTGGGCGCCCTCTTCTGCGGTGATGCCCTTGATGTCGGCACCCAGTGCGCGGCCCACGTCGCTCAAGCGTTTGGCGCTGACGCTGGCGTTGAAGCTTTGCACATGGGGCAGCAGCACCGCGTTGCACACGCCGTGGGGCAGGTCGTAGAAACCGCCCAACTGGTGGGCCATGGCGTGCACAAAGCCCAGGGATGCGTTGTTGAACGCCATGCCGGCGAGGAACTGCGCGTAAGCCATGTTTTCCCGTGCGACCTTGTCGCTGCCGTCGCGTACGGCCAGGCGCAGGTTGGCGCTGATCAGTTCGATGGCTTTGATCGCGCAGGCGTCGGTGATCGGCGTGGCGGCGGTGGACACGTAGGCTTCGATGGCGTGGGTCAGGGCGTCCATGCCGGTTGCAGCGGTGAGGCCCTTGGGCATGCCGACCATCAGCGATGGGTCGTTGACCGACAGCAGCGGCGTGACGTTGCGGTCAACGATGGCCATTTTCACATGACGGGTTTCGTCGGTGATGATGCAAAAGCGCGTCATTTCGCTGGCAGTGCCGGCGGTGGTGTTGATCGCGACCAGAGGCAGTTGTGGCTTGGCCGATTGATCGACGCCTTCGTAGTCGCCGATATGCCCGCCGTTGGTGGCGCACAGGGCAATCCCCTTGGCACAGTCATGGGGCGAGCCGCCGCCCAGGGACACCACAAAATCACAGGCACTGTGCTGCAACAACGCCAGGCCTTTCTCAACGTTTTCCACATTGGGGTTGGGCTTGGCGCCGTCGTAGACGACCGAGTCGATGTCCTGCATCGCCAGTTTCTCGGCGATCATGCTGGCCACGCCCGCCTTGGCCAGGCCGACGTCGGTGACGATCAGCGCCTTGCGAAAACCGTAGTTGCGGATGGCGTTCATGGCTTCGTCGAGGCAATCGGTGCCCATGATGTTGACGGCGGGAATGAAGAAGGTGCTGCTCATGGCGAATCCTCGGATAACGTTTATGCCTACAGCATCGACCTCACTTGCCTGCGGCATCTTGATCAGGATCAACGCCCGCTCGTGATAAAGTCACCGCCCAGCCGATTTCGAGTAGCCCGCCGCAATGAAGGATTTCCAGGATATTGACGCCCACCTTGAAGACTGGAGCGCCCTGCGCAGCGCCATCGACTTCACTGGGATTCTGATCGGCAACGGCGCGAGCCGTACGATTTGGGAAGACTTTGCCTACGACTCGCTGTTCGAAAACGCCCGCACCGTCGAAGAAAAACCCCTGAGTCCCTCTGAACTCAGCGTGTTCGACGCCCTGCAAACCCGCAGTTTCGAGCAAGCCCTGGGCGCGCTGAAAACCACCAGCCGGGTCAACAAAGCGTTGGCAGTCAGCTCGGCGGCACCGCGCAATCGCTACTACGCGATCAAGGAAGCGTTGATCAACACCATCCACGCCGTGCATATCCCGTGGCGCCTGGTGCAGCCATCGACACTGGCAGCGATCAACACGGAACTGGCCGGTTATGCCACCGTGTTTACCAGTAACTATGACTTGCTCAACTATTGGGCGATCCTGCACACGCCGGGCATCGACGACCTGTTCCGCAGCGCCGACGCCAGCTTCGACCTCCGCAACACCCGCACCGACGCCACACGCATCCTGTACCTGCACGGCGGCCTGCACCTGGTGCGCAACCTCGACGGCACTGCGCGCAAACTGCCGACGACTGACAGTACCTTGCTCAGCAGCTTTGCCATCAACAACACGATCAAGACCCTGGACGATGTGCCGCTGTTTGTCAGCGAAGGCAAGGTGGAGGAGAAGCTCAAAACCATCCGCAGTTCGGATTACCTGTCGTTCTGCTATGAGCAGTTGCTGACCCATGAGGGCGCGCTGTGCATCTTTGGGCACGGCCTGGGGCCACAGGATCAGCACTTGGTGGACGCGATTCGCCAGGCCAATGTGAGCACGCTGGCGATCTCGGTGTCGGGCCGCAGTGAAGGGTTTATCCGCCAGCAGAAGCGGCGGTATTCGGAGTTGTTTGATGGCAGCGGCGTGGCGCTGAAGTTTTTTGCGGCGCGCACGCATCCGTTGGGGAATGCAGCACTGTCCGTTCCAGTGGAACGCTGAGCAAAATGTGGGAGCGGGCTTGCTTGCTCCCCTATTTGGACTGCATTCCAAATTCGGATCGTGATTATTCTTCCGCGCTGTGCACCACCACCAGCAACTGCGCCTGAACCTCCCCCACCGAGCGAATCCGGTGGGGTTTCTGCGCATTGAAGTGCAACGCATCGCCCCGCTCCAGGATCACCCGTTCGGTCATGAAGTCCACCTCCACCCGGCCTTCATGCACGAACAGAAACTCCTCCCCCAGATGCTCCTTGAAAGTCTTGTCGCTGAACTCCGCCGGCGGGTAAATGATGAACGGCAGCAAGCTGCGCTCGCTGACTTGATGGGCCAGCACCGCGTAACCCGGCGTGGTGTCGGGCCGCTCGTGACTGCGCACCAGGCTGTAGCTGTCGAGGCTGACGCGATCCTCGCTGAACAATTCCTCGACGTTCACGTTCAACGCCTTGGCCAGTTTCAACGCGGCGGCAATGGACGGCGTGTTGAGCCCGCGCTCGACCTTGGACAGGTAACTCTTGGTCATCCCGGATTTTTCAGCCAGGGCCTCCAAGGTCACGCCAAGTTTTTTCCTCAATAATTTCAAACGGATAGACATGCGCTGCGGGTAATCCATGCAGAAAACGATAAGCTGTGCTTGCTAATGACACAAAGTGTCATATAGCATCTTTAGTGTCATTTGCTCTAACCCAAAGGACACCCATATGGCCAAGACATTAGCACTCCCCAAAGACCAACTGGTCAAGCACGCACTGAACCAGATGCAAAACAGCCTGGCGGATAATACGTGGACCGACCGGCAAAAGCTGGCCCTCACCTGCCGCATCCTGTTCGAGAACGGCCATGACTCCGGCCTGGCCGGGCAGATCACCGCACGCGGCCCCACACCAGGCACCTACTACACCCAACAATTGGGCCTGGGTTTTGATGAGATCACCGCCAGCAACCTGTTGCTGGTGAACGAGGACCTTGAAGTGCTGGAAGGTCACGGCATCCCCAACCCGGCCAACCGTTTTCACAGCTGGGTGTACCGTGGCCGGCCGGATGTGAACTGCATCATCCACACGCACCCCACCCATATCGCTGCATTGTCGATGCTCGAAGTGCCGCTGCAGGTGTCCCACATGGACCTTTGCCCGCTGTACGAAGACTGCGCTTTCCTGGAAGCCTGGCCAGGCGTGCCGGTGGGCAATGAGGAAGGCGATATCATCACCACGGCGCTCGGCGACAAGCGCGCGATTTTGCTCTCGCACCACGGTCAATTGTCCACCGGGGCGAGTATTGAGGAGGCCTGCGTAATCGCCCAGTTGATCGAGCGCGCCGCCAAATTGCAGCTGCTGGCGATGGCGGCGGGCACCATCAAGCCGATCCTGCCAGCGCTGGGCCGCGAAGCCCATGACTGGATTTCCCGACCCAAGCGCCATGGCGCCGCGTTCAACTATTACGCCCGGCAGAACCTGCGCCAACACGCCGATTGCCTGAACTGACCCGCCCCTCTCAGACCGGAGACTATCCATGTCCAACCCCACTATTCACGGCATCATCGGCTACACCATCACACCGTTCAGCGCTGACGGGCAAAGCATTGACCTCGGCGCCCTCGGTCGCTCCATCGACCGCCTGATCGACAGCGGCGTGCACGCCATCGCCCCCTTGGGCAGCACCGGCGAAGGCGCCTATTTGAGTGATGCCGAGTGGGACGAAGTCAGCGCCTACAGCCTCGCAAAAATCGCCCGGCGCGTGCCGACCATTGTCAGCGTGTCCGACCTGACCACCGCCAAGGCCGTGCGCCGCGCCCGTTACGCCGAGGCCAACGGCGCCGACGTGGTGATGGTGCTGCCGGCCTCGTACTGGAAACTCAGCGAGGCGGAAATTCTCGCCCACTACGCGGCGATCGGCGACAGCGTCGGTGTGCCGATCATGCTCTACAACAACCCGGCCACCAGCGGCACAGACATGTCGGTGCAACTGATCCTGCGCATCCTCAAGCAGGTCGAGAATGTGACCATGGTCAAGGAAAGCACCGGGGATATTCAGCGTATGCACCAGTTGCATCGTCACAGTGATGTGCCGTTCTACAACGGCTGCAACCCGCTGGCGTTGGAAGCCTTCGCGGCGGGCGCCAAGGGTTGGTGCACGGCGGCGCCGAACCTGATCCCGCAGCTCAACCTGGATTTGTACGAAGCTGTATTGGCCAATGATCTGAACCGGGCGCGTGAACTGTTCTATCGCCAGTTACCGCTGCTGGAGTTCATCCTCAAGGGCGGGTTGCCAGCGACAATCAAGGCGGGGCTGCGTTTGACCGGTCTGGAAGTGGGCGATCCCCGATTGCCGGTGTTCCCGTTGGGTGAAGCGGGAATCGAACAATTGAGAGCATTGCTGCGCTAACGCTTTGATCCAGTGTGGGAGGAAGCAAGCTCCCTTCCACATTTTAAAGGGAGTACATCCTTCAAATAGAGACAAATGACAATAGTTCTCGATATCATTCACGACTTTTCCCACGTCGTGCTTCGTCAAGAAGGATATCCATGTCTCGTCCCAAGCCCGACCCAGTGTCGGCCGATGCCTTTCGCGGGTTTTATACGGATATTCTGTATTTCCTGCGCAAACGCACGGACAACACCCAGGATGTCTTTACCCAATGGCTGGACTACCGCGACCGCGCCAAGGTCGAGCAGCCACGAGCGTTTCTGTTCCAGATGGCACGCAACCTGCTGCGTGATCACTGGCGCAAGCAGAAGGTACGGCAAACCGTCCACCCCGATCAGGCCGACAAGGACGCCGAACCGGTCACCGACGAGCAAAACGATCCCATGGCCGCCGCTCATCGCCTACAACGCCTGGAACAGTTGAAAGAAGTCCTCGCCGAACTCTCGCCCCGCAGGCGAGAAGCCCTTATGCTGCACCGCTTCGAAGGCCTGAGCCAGGCGCAGATTGCAGAACGCATGGGCATTTCGACCAGCATGGTGGAAAAGCACATCGCCTTTGCCCTGCTGCATTGCAAGCGACGCCTTCAAAACGACCCCGGCACGGAGCAGCCAGAATGAACCGCCTGAGCGACACCGACGACCTGGATATCGATGATAGCGACGCCATCGACGCCCAGGCCGCCAGCTGGTTTGCGCGCAACCGCAACGACACCGACCGCGCCGACCGCCGGGCGTTTGCCGCCTGGGTAGCCGAACCGGCCCATGCCCGCGCCTATGCCGAATTCGAGCAGCTGTGGGCGGACCTGGCCCAGTTGCAGCAACTGAACAAGCCCGTGGCGCTGCCCAAACGCAAACCGTCGGTGTGGCGCCCTGCGCTGGCGGTGGCCGCTGCATTGCTGTGCGCGGTGCTGGCCACGCATATCGGTGCGCCGCGTGAGAGCTATCACACCCAGGTCGCCGCCCATGCCAAGGGCATCCGCACCTTGAACCTGCCGGATGGCAGTACCTTGTATGTCAATGCCAACACCCGTCTGCGCGTGGATTTCACCGCACATCAACGCATCGTGCACCTGGACAAGGGCCAGCTGTACATCGAGGTGGCCGCCGACAAGGAACGCCCGCTATTCGTGCAGGCCGGCGAGGCCACTGTGCGCGTCGTGGGCACGGGTTTCGACGTGCGACGCAGCCAGCAGCAACTGGTGGTCAGTGTCGCCCACGGCCAGGTGGCCTTCGAGCCGGACGCGAAAAGCCCCGTCACGCTGCTCGGCGCGCAGCAACGCGCCAGCTATGGCTACGCCAAGGGCACCTTGCAGCAACAGACCCTCGCGACGGGGGAAGTGGCCGACTGGCGCAGCGGGCACTTGTCGTTTCGCAACCGCGAACTGGTCAGCCTGATCGATGAACTGAGCCTGTACCGCCCCCAGGCGCCGTTGCAGGTAAGCAATGCCGTGGCCCACCTGACGCTGTCGGGCAATCTTGATGTGAATGACCCCGACGCCCTGCTCAATGCCCTGCCCGCCCTGCTGCCAGTGAAAACCGTGGCGTCGGCCGATGGCATTGTGCGGATAGAGCCGAGCAAGTAAGCCAGCCAAAACCACACTTGAGAATATTTTGCATTCGCAGGTGTGGTTTTTTTAGCCAGCCCCGTCTTCCTCCGGTCTGCGTTTGATACGCACGCATTTTCGGCCATTTGGCCACACCGGGGGATTCCATGTTTCGCGCGCCTTGCCACGCTACGCACCTGTTTCTGCGACCGACCCTTATTGCCAGCTGCCTGGCCTTCAGCCTCAGCGCCCAGGCCGAGTCGCTCACGCTGCAACTGCCCGCCCAGTCGCTGGCCACTTCACTGAGCCAGGTGGCGCAGCAGGCGAAGATCCAGTTGCTGTTCGATGAAACGCTGCTCAAGAACGTACAGGCACCGGCGCTCAATGGTGCTTTCACCCCGGAAGTGGCGATTCGCACCCTGCTGAAAAACGGTGCGTTCACCTTGATCAAGGTGGGCAGTACCTACGTGGTAAAGCCCGAAGAGGCCAAGACCACTAACAGCGGTACGATCCTGCTGGATGCGCTGAGCGTGATTGGCACGGGCAATGAAGTTGACTCCAGTACGGTCAACCGCTCAACCCTGACCCAAGCCGACATCGATCGCTACCAGGCCAATAACATCCCGAGCCTGCTGCAAACCTTGCCGGGCGTCAGCCAGGGTGGTTCGCTCAAACCGGGCGGCCAGACCATCAACATCCGCGGTTTCGGCGATGCCGAAGACGTGCCGCTAACCGTCGACGGCGCCACCAAAAGCGGTTTCGAGCGCTACCAGCAAGGCACAGTGTTCATCGAGCCCGAACTGATCAAGACGATCGAGGTGGAGAAAGGCCCCAATTCGCCCTTCACCGGCAACGGCGGTTTTGGCGGCACGGTCAACATGGTCACCAAAGATGCACCGGATCTGCTCAAGGACGGCCGCAACAGCGGTGCGATGGTCAAATACGGCTACTCCAGCAACGATCATGAACAGGTCTACAGCGGCGCGGTATATGGCCGCACTGACGATGGCCGCTTCGATGCGCTGGCCTACCTGACCAAACGCGACGGCGACGACATGAAGGTCGCCGCCAAGTTGCCCAACGAGAACAACCAGTACCCGATCAACCCCCAGCGCCTGCCCAATACCGCCCAAGATGTGGACGGCAAACTGTTCAAGATCAACGCACATATCACCGATGAACATGCCGTTGGTCTCTCCTACTCACAGTCCCACAGCAACCGCTGGACACCGTTTTCTGCTGCGAGCTACCCCACGCCACCGACCCAGGCCAACATCAACCGCTACGGATACGAAGGGGCACTCAAGCGTTTTTTAGCCCATCGCGACACCGTGGATACGACATGGTCGGGCAAGTATGAATACCAACCACTGGATAACCCGCTGGTAGACCTGACCGTCAAGTACTCCCAGTCCAACACCGACCAGACCGACGAGCGCGACGCCACTGCGTTTTTCCAACTGGCCACCGGCGGACGCAAGATGGACACGGCCTACACCGACAAAAACCTCGATATCCGCAACATCAGCCTGTTCGACACCGGACCGTTGCAGCACGCAGTGACCGTCGGCGGGCAGATCCGCAAACACGTGCGCGAGACCGAAATGTGGATGCCCGGCACCACCTACAACACGCCGCGCTACAACTATGGGCACTTCCAGCCGGGCTTCATGCCCCACGGTAAGGTCGATACCAACAGTTTCTTTATCCAGGACGCGGTCACCTTGGGCAGCCTGACGGTCACCCCATCGCTGCGCTACGACCATGTGCGCAACCGTGGCGAAGCCAACGATGCGCCGTACTACAGCAACCCCGACCCGTCGGTCGGCCACGATTACAGTGACCGCACCTACACCGGTTGGTCACCCCGCCTGGCGGTATTCTGGACCGTGACGCCGCAGATAGGATTATTCGCCAACTGGAGTCAGACCTGGCGTGCGCCGGTCATCGACGAGCAATACGAAGTGCAAGGCCTGGGCAACCGTACCGCCACCAGTGTGGACCTTGACCCGGAGCGCATCACCTCGATCACCGTCGGTAACATCACCAGCTTCGACAACCTGATCGCCCAGGACGACAGCCTGCAACTGCGCACCACGCTGTTCCACAACAAGGTTGAAGACGAAATTTTCAAGGCCACCGGTGTGGGTTGTCAGAACCAGGCCGTCAACGGTGGCACTATCGCCACCGCGTGTCCGCCAGGCGCGATGTCCAACTACCGCAACATCGGCAGCCTGACCATCAAGGGCGTCGAGGTCGAAGCGCTCTATAACTCCACCTACCTGTTCGGCTCGGTATCGTATGCCTACGCCAAAGGCCAGCACGAAGGCGCCTACACCAACCCCTGGGGGCCGGACGTGGCCGCGCGGGATATCCCGCCGACCAAATGGGTGCTGGTGTTGGGTACCAACATTCCGGCCTGGGACGCTCAGGTGGGTTGGATGGGCCAGTTCATCGGCGCGACCGACCGACTGCCCAGCGACAAATACTCTGGAGGGCCAGGTACCAGCGTCGGCGATTTGTTCTACGACCAGTACGGCAACAAGCGTTACAACACACAGGGCCTGTTCGCCAAATGGAAACCACAGCAGGCTTACCTCAAGGGCACCGAAGTCAACTTCACCCTGGACAACATGTTCAATAGCAACTTCCGCCCCGCGTTGAGCGGCGATCGCGCCTACACCAAAGGTCGCGATGCCAGGATCAGCGTCACACGTTTCTTCTAAAACTGTACGGATAAATCCGCACCCAGCTGTAGGCCCTTGTTCGGCGGGGGTTGTGGCTAGATGGGCTTCCCTTGAAGCCCTCTAGATTTCGGTTGCCCCCATGAGCTCGCGCGAAAACACCGGCATGGCCCTCGGCCTGCTGGGCGTCATCATCTTCAGCCTGACCCTGCCCTTCACCCGCATCGTGGTGCAGGAGATCCATCCGCTGCTCAACGGCCTGGGCCGTGCCTTGTTTGCAGCGGTGCCGGCGGCGGCGCTGTTGCTGTGGCGCCGCGAGCGCTGGCCCACCTGGCGCCAGGTGCGCGGGCTGTGCCTGGTCATTGCCGGTGTGATTCTGGGCTTTCCGGTGTTGTCGGCCTGGGCCATGCAAACCTTGCCGGCGTCCCATGGCGCGCTGGTCAACGGCCTGCAACCGCTGTGCGTGGCGCTGTATGCGGCGTGGCTGTCCCACGAGCGGCCATCGAAAGCCTTCTGGGCCTGCGCCGCATTGGGCAGTGCGCTGGTGTTGAGTTATGCGTTGATCACCGGCGCCGGCAGTATCCAGGCCGGTGATTTGCTGATGCTCGGCGCGATTGCCGTAGGTGGCCTGGGGTATGCCGAAGGCGGCCGGTTGGCCAAGGAGATGGGCGGCTGGCAGGTGATCTGCTGGGCGTTGGTGCTGTCGACACCGGTGCTGATCGGCCCGGTGTGGTACCTGGCAGCGCAGCATCAAGGCGCGATTTCGATGCGCACCTGGTGGGCGTTTGGCTATGTGTCGCTGTTCTCGCAGTTCCTGGGATTCTTTGCCTGGTACGCCGGGCTGGCCATGGGCGGCATTGCGCGGGTCAGCCAGATCCAGCTGTTGCAGATCTTCTTCACCATCGCGTTTTCGGCGTTGTTCTTTGGGGAACATATCGAGCCGATTACCTGGGTGTTTGCCTGCGGGGTGATCGTGACGGTGATGCTGGGGCGCAAGACATCCGTGCAACCGGCACCAGCGCCTAAACCGAGCACGGTCTAAATGTGGGAGGGGGCTTGCCCTAATGCCGGTCAGTTAAGAAGTCGCAAAAGTAAAAAGTAACCTGTGGTGAGCGGGCTTGCCCCGCGCTGGGCTGCGCAGCAGCCCCAATAAGAGCGCTGCAGTGTGCCAGGCAGCCCCTGAGCTGTGTTTTGGGGCTGCTTCGCAGCCCAGCGCGGGGCAAGCCCGCTCACCACAGTTACAGTGTTCCTCCTTAACTGACTGGCATTGGGGCTTGCCCCCGCTCACCACAACAGCCCATTTGCCATAGATTCAGCATCCACTGGGAGTGGTGTAGATACCCATGTGCATCGCAGGCAACGTGTTTTGCGCTGTATCAGCTGACCTTCAGAACCAACTTCCCAAAGTTCTCGCCGTTGAACAACTTCATCAATGTCTCCGGGAACGTCTCCAGCCCCTCGACAATATCCTCTTTGCTCTTGAGCTTGCCCTGGGCCATCCAGCCGGCCATTTCCTGCCCGGCGGCGGCAAAATTCGCCGCGTGATCCATCACCACAAAGCCTTCCATCCGTGCGCGGTTGACCAGCAGTGACAGGTAGTTGGCCGGGCCTTTCACCGCCTCCTTGTTGTTGTACTGGCTGATTGCGCCGCAAATCACCACCCGTGCCTTCAGCGCCAGGCGGCTGAGTACCGCATCAAGAATGTCGCCACCGACGTTATCGAAATACACATCCACGCCCTTCGGGCATTCGCGCTTGAGGGCAGCGGGTACGTCTTCGTTCTTGTAGTCGATGGCCGCGTCAAAACCCAATTCGTCCACCAGGAACCTGCACTTGTCGGCGCCACCGGCGATGCCGACCACGCGGCACCCTTTAAGCTTGGCGATCTGCCCGGCAATGCTGCCCACGGCGCCGGCTGCACCGGAGATCACTACGGTTTCACCCGCCTTGGGCGCGCCGGTGTCCAGCAACGCGAAGTAGGCGGTCATGCCGGTCATGCCCAGTGCAGAAAGGTAGCGGGGCAGCGGGGCAAGCTTAGGGTCGACAGTGTAGAAACCACGGGGCTCGCCGAGGAAATAATCCTGCACGCCCAAGGCGCCATTCACGTAGTCCCCGACCGCGAATTTCGTGTTGTTCGAAGCAATCACCTTGCCCACGCCGAGTGCGCGCATCACTTCGCCGATGCCGACGGGCGGAATGTAGGATTTGCCCTCATTCATCCAGCCGCGCATGGCCGGGTCGAGGGACAAGTATTCATTGCGTACCAGCACTTGCCCGTCCTGGGGCGTGCCCACCGGCACTTCCTGATAGGTGAAGGTGTCCCGCGTGGCCGGGCCGACCGGGCGTTTGGCGAGCAGGAATTGGCGGTTGGTCTGGGCGGTCATGGCAGGGTCTCTTTAGAAGTGGAGCATGAGTTTAGAAATGGAGCATGAGTTTAGAAGTGGAGCATGAGTGATAGACCTTGAACGGCTTGGGGGCAAGGCTGGCTTTGGGTGCGAATGCTGCTCGATAGGCTGCGTTAATAGTGCTGCCGGTGTCGTTATCACTGGCGCGCATGCAGCCCTAACCGGGCTTTTGATAGTGCTGACGCGTCCGGCGTGGTGTTGGCTAGACTCGTCCCACGGCTATTTCTCCCATAGGACATCCCCCATGAGCATGACGTTTTCTGGCCAGGTCGCCCTGGTGACCGGCGCCGCCGCCGGTATTGGTCGCGCTACCGCGCTGGCGTTCGCCGCCGAAGGCTTGAAGGTTGTGGTTGCCGACCTGGATGTGGCGGGCGGCGAGGGCACCGTCGCGCTGATCCACCAGACCGGTGGCGAGGCACTGTTTGTGCGCTGCAACGTCACGCAGGAGACGGATGTTCAGCAGTTGATGGCGCAGACCGTCAGCGCTTATGGCCGCCTGGACTATGCGTTTAATAACGCCGGCATCGAGATTGAGAAGGGCAAGCTGGCGGACGGCAGCCTGGATGAGTTCGACGCCATCATGGGCGTCAACGTCAAAGGCGTATGGCTGTGCATGAAGTACCAGTTGCCGCTGCTGCTGGCACAGGGTGGCGGCGCTATCGTCAACACCGCGTCGGTCGCGGGGTTGGGTGCGGCGCCGAAGATGAGCATCTACGCGGCCTCCAAGCATGCGGTGATCGGCCTGACCAAATCGGCGGCCATCGAGTACGCCAAGAAGAAAATCCGCGTCAACGCGGTCTGCCCCGCAGTGATCGATACCGACATGTTCCGCCGCGCCTATGAAGCCGACCCCCGCAAGGCCGAATTCGCTGCCGCCATGCACCCGGTCGGGCGTATCGGCAAGGTCGAGGAAATCGCCAGCGCCGTGCTTTACCTGTGCAGCGACGGAGCTGCGTTCACCACCGGCCACGCCTTGGCAGTGGACGGTGGCGCGACGGCGATCTAGGACCTTGCGTCGCCCTGCGTTCGAAATGGACGGCGGCGCTGTGGGGCGTTTCCAGAGCTGGCACAACGCCGCGACCGAATGTGTGTCATTAGGTAAATAACTCAATAAAATCAATACTTTAATAAATTTATGCGCCCGGCAATCAACCGCTTCTGTGCTTAACTCCTTGGGGTTGATAACAGACAGTTGAAGTGAGTGGCTCATGGATTTAGGGATCGATCGACAAGCCCTTGTACCGGTGGTGCAGCAAATCGTTAGTGCAGTGGCGCAATGGATTCGCAAGGACGGGGTCAGCCCCGGCACGCGCTTGCCGTCCATCCGCCAGCTGGCCCTGGATAACCTGCTCAGCCAATCCAGCGTGATCGAAGCACTCGAACGGATGGTCGCGCAGGGGGTGCTGGCTCCCCGGCAGGGCTCGGGATTTGTGGTGGCCCAGCCGGGGGATTCCCACGAAGGCAATTGGTATGAGGGGGCGGAGCGCGAATGGGGCAGCTTTGCCGATAACCCGTTGGGTGAGTTGAAACTGGGCTGCGGCTGGTTACCCGATGCCTGGCGCGAGAGCGATGACATCAGTTATGCGATTCGTGAAGTCACCCGCACCGACACTGCTGGCCTGTTCAACTACAGCACCCCGTTGGGGCTGCCCGCGTTGCGCGAGCAACTGCTCAAGCGCCTGACTCAGATTCATATCGCTTCCAGCGTGGACCGCATCCTCACGACCGCTGGCGCCGGCCATGCCCAGGACCTGCTGATACGCACACTGCTCAAGGCAGGCGATTGCGTGGTGGTGGAAACACCGGGGTACGGCAACCTCTATCAGCAACTGGTGTTCCAGGGCGTGCAGCTGCTGGAGGTGCCGCGTACACGGGGCGGTCCCGACCTCTCGGTCCTGGAAGCCTTACTGCGGCAACATCGGCCCAAGTGCCTGTTCATCCACAGCGTTCATCACAACCCTACGGGTACGAGTTTGTGCCGCGAGGTGGCCGAGCGCTTGCTGGAACTGGCTCACCGCGAAAACTTCCTGATCATTGAGGAAGACGTCTACGGTGACCTGCAACATGCCAGTTGCGTGCGGCTTGCGGCGTTGCCCCATGATGATCGGGTGATCTACGTTGCGAGTTTCTCCAAGACCTTGAGCAGTGCGTTGCGCGTGGGGTATCTGAGTGCCAGTTCGGCGATCATCGCGCAACTGGCCAGCCTCAAGACCTTGACCGGGTTCGGCACCTCGCGGTTCGCCGAGGCAGTGGTGGCCACGCTGCTGGCCAATGGCACCTATCGCAAATGGGTACAGCGCCTGCGCAAGCGACTGGGGACTGAAATGAAGGCCACCCTGCAGGTGCTGGAAGACGAAGAATGGGAGGTGTTCGCGGTGCCCGCCGGGGGTATGTTCCTGTGGACGCGGCCGGGAGAGGTGCAGCCTTCGCTGTTACAGATGTGTGCCCGGCGGCTAGGGGTGTTGTTGTCTCCTGGGGCGTTGTTCAGCCCGACGGCGCAGGCCAGCGAGTGGCTGCGCATCAATGTGGCCTATGCAGCCGATCCGCGGGCCTTGGCGTTGTTCAGTGCCATGGGGCCCGCCAGATCGACCTCGACCATTCTGAAAACGACGAGCGTGTAGCTTTTTGCCATTATTGTGGCGCCAACGTCTTGTGTTCAGTGCCTTGTGGTTGCGAATCTCGCTGCATGTCAATCGGGCTTGATGGCATCTGCCATTGCAAGAGGATTCAAGTGCAATGATTTCAGGCGTGCAACGACGTTTCGCCAACCTCGGTATGGCGAAAAAACTGGGCTTGGGCTTCATGCTGGTGCTGCTGCTGACGGCATTGGTGGCGGCCATTGGCGTGTGGTCCCTGCAGACCGTTGGCCAGCGTTTCGAAGGGCTCAAGGCGATGTCGTCGCTCAATAGCGGCTTGCTCAAGGTGCGCCTGATCGAGCAGGACTACGCGCTGCACGCCGACCCCAAGGCGGTCGACGCGCTGCATGAAAGCGTCGATGCCTTGGCAGCCCAGGCTGCGGCCCTCAAGGCCCAGTCTGCGGCGAACGTGCCGGTGATGACCGATGTCGAGCAGGCGCTGGCCGCCTACCGCAAGGCGTTCGATGAGTTTGTCGAATTGACCCAGACCAAGGATCTGGCGCTGGAAATGGCCAGTTGGTCGGTGTCCAGCGTGGCGAATAACCTCGATGTGTTGCAGGCCGGCCTTGCGGACGATGGGGCTTATGGCCTCAAGGAAAGCCAGGGCAAGGAGGGCGCCGAGTTTATCGAGCAGGCCGGGCAGGTCAGCCAGGTATCGCGCTTGATGTTGCAGGCCATGAACGAAGCCCATGTGCGCCTGGACCAGAGCCGCAAAGTGGACGCCGAGGACGCCGAGCAAGGCAAGATCGAGCAGGCCGACCAGGCCTTGGCTCAGGTCGAACAACTGAAAACCTCGGTCAAGGACTCCGGATACCAGACGGTGCTCAATGAAGTCTCCGGGCACATTGCTGCGTTCAGCGAGAAGCTGGGTGAGTACACCGGCCTGCTGGCCCAGGAAAAAGTGGTCTACAAACAACTGCATGACCGGGCGGCCCTGGTGGTCAGCCGGGTCAATCAGGCCTATGACGCCGAAGACCTGTCGATGCAGGCTCAACTGAAAAAAAGCGCACTGTTGATCATCGGCTCGTCGGCCCTGGCCTTGCTGGTGGGGCTGATTGCCGCATGGGTGATTACCCGTTTGATCGTCGCGCCGCTGCGCAGTGTGATTGCGGTGGCGCAGCAGATTGCCGCTGGGGATCTGAGCGGGCGCATGGAGGTCAGCCGTCGTGATGAAATCGGCCAGTTGATGCAGGCCATGCAACAGATGGGCAACGGCCTGAGCCAGATGGTCAGCGGCCTGCAGGCCGGAATCGAGCAATTGGCCAGTTCGGCGCAGACGCTCTCCAGCGTCACCGAGCAAACCAATGTCGAGGTCAGCAGCCAGAAAGAAGAAACCGAGCAGGTGGCCACCGCGATGAACCAGATGACCGCCACGGTGCACGACGTGGCGCGCAACGCCGAAGAGGCCGCGCAAGCTGCGCAGACGGCGGACGACAAGGTCGACAGCGGCCAGCAAGTGGTGCGCCAGAGTCTGCAGCGCATCGAGCTGCTGGCCACTTCCAGTACCAGTGCCAGTGCGAGCATCGAGAGTCTCAGTGCCGAAATCCAGAACATCGGCACCGTGCTGGGCGTGATCAAAAGCGTGGCGGAACAGACCAACCTGCTTGCTCTGAACGCGGCAATCGAAGCCGCCCGTGCAGGTGAACAGGGCCGTGGCTTTGCGGTAGTGGCCGATGAAGTTCGGGCGCTCGCCAAGCGTACCCAGCAATCGACCGAAGAAATCGAGCGGTTGGTCAGCACTTTGCGCAGCGCCGCGCAATCCTCGGTGCAGCAGATCCAGCAAAGCGGCGAGCTGGTCAAACTGGCGGTCAGCGATGCCCTGGAAACCGAGAGCGCCCTGGGCAGCATCGCGGTCGCGGTGTCGTTGATCCAGCAGATGAACCAGCAGATTGCCGCTGCCGCTGAGGAGCAAAGCTCGGTGGCCGAAGAGATCAACCGCAGCGTCACCAGTATCCGGGCGAGTGCCGATCAGTCGGCGTTGAGCATGCAGGGCAACGCGGCGTCGAGCATCCAGCTGGCGCAGTTGGGGGCGGAACTCAAGGGCATGGTGGGGCACTTCCGGCTTTGACCGCAGTGCAGAGGCTGCGATCAAAGGGGAGGGCGATCAAGCGTGGTTGGCGAGAAAGGTCAGCAGCGCTTCGTTGACGAAGTCCGGGTTTTCGCGGCTGGAGATATGCCCCGCGCCTGGAATCAACGTCAGGGCGCAGCCAATCAGTTCGGCCATTTCCTTGGATTCGGCGGGTGGGCGGGGTGTGTCCTGCTCGCCGCACATCACCAGGGTGGTGTCAGCGTCCAAGCGCGATAGTTGTTCCAGCACGTCGTCGCGGCTGAAGATCAACCGACCCAAGGGCACGATGCTCTGCAGCAGGCGGTCTCGGGAAAAGGCTTGCAGCGACTTGCGAAAGTCCTGGTAGAGCGCTGATTCGCGGTCGATGTCCGGGCGGAAGAAGATCGGCGCGATCACATCCAGCAACGGCTCGGGAATCGCGCCGGCGTCTTCAATCATCTTGAACAGCGAGAAGTAGTACTGGCGCGTAGCCTCGGGCTCTGCGCCGAGGTAGGTGTCCATCAGCACCAGGCTGTTGATGCGTTCGGGCGCCTGCAACGCCAGGAGCGCACCCCACATACCGCCGACCGAGAGGCCCACCAGGTTGATCTGCGTAATACCCAAGTGATCCAGCAGGGCCAGGTTCTGGCGCGCAAGGTCGTCGAGGGAGCGAGTCTGCGTGGGTAGTTGGCCCGATTCACCGTGGCCCCAGAGTTCGGGCACGATCACACGGTACTGTTGCGACAGGGCTTCGACCTGCGGCGCCCACATGTCGCGGTCCCACAGATAGCTGGAGCCGAGCAGGACGGCCGGGCCGGTGCCCTGGTCGAGGTAGTGCAGTGGTTGTCCATCAATGACGGCGATAGGCATAGCAGGCCTCTGACTTCACGGAGTGAGGGGCACTTTTTTACGCTAGTCGGCGGGTGGAGGATAGGTGCCAGGGTGATGGCACCTATCATTTCGCGAGCATCAGTCGTAGATGACTTTCTTCTTCCACTCGGCGTCGGCGTCGACTTCTTTCATGCCTTGGGTCAATTCGCTGACCTCTTCTACCGCCTGTTGGCTGTTAGCCAGTACCGTGGAGTTGGCACGGGCCAGTTGGCCTTCCAGTTGTTGCAACTGGGCGCTGTAGAGCACCGGCTCCGGCTGCTTGCGCAGGTACTGCACGCCACGTTCGAAAGCCAGGCGGGCCTGACCTGGTTGGCCTTGCTGCAGTGCGTGCTGGCCGAGGTTGTTGAAAAACTCGATGTGCAGCAGCACCAGGATATGGCGGATTTCCTTGATCCAGTGCTTGGCTTCGTTGGAGGGCAGGAAGCCATCCTGGGCCGCGCGCGTCACCTGGCCGTGAAGGGCTTCCAGCAGGAAGCGCACATCCTTGGCCTTGGCTTCGGTCTGGATCGGTGCCGGCGGGTTGTTTACCGGGATGGATTCGCCCTGGGCCACCAAGGTGTTCAGCTCGGTGATGCGCGCCTTGATCGGTGCGCTGGTCTTGTTGAGGTTCAACAAACGCTGGTTTACGTTGAGCTCCAGGCGAGTCAACAACAGTTTGAGCGCCGGGGTCATCAGTTGGCCTGGGAATGTTTCGGTGATCTCACCGCAACGGCGCAGGCGATCGTTAAGCTCGATCTGGGTGCGCTGCTTTTCCAGCTTGTTGTTTTCCACCACGTGGTTCATGTAGCCAATGGCGATCAGTATTACGATCCCGGCTATTACCAGCAGGGTGATCATGAGTGGTGTCACCGGTGTGACCTCTTTATAGGGTTTGCAGTAGAGTGTAGTGACTGGGCTGGCTATCGGATAGGGCTGATCGACCAGTTGCCCAGGTAGTTTCTTCTATATAGATCAGCGTTCCCTGCGTGAATGCACATTGCCATCATTTGCCAGGGCGAACTATAGCGTCTTGTCGGGTGCCAGAATATAGGCGTCAAGGTGCGGACGGGCAGAATGCCCGCAAGCGCCGGTAAACGCAGGCGAAGTCATTGATTTTAATAAATTTATCCTTGGGGGTTGACGACCTCCCAATCCATCCATAGAATGCGCGCCACTTAAAGCGTAAAGCACACAGCGAAACGCGATGAGTAGTGAATGTTGTACGTGTGTCCCCTTCGTCTA